>Ga0154089_111_pt1 | contig 140991 bp, 123 predicted proteins | sample DehspFTH1_FD_150125 | JGI IMG/M metagenome (GOLD analysis project Ga0154089, IMG submission 150125) | reverse complement strand
GTGATATGCTCCCCTTTGAGTAGACACCTGAAATAATAAAAATTCAGGACTACGCAAAGGGGAGTTTTTCTATGGGAAGAAGAGGAATTAGTTATGACAAGAAATTGGAAGCAGTAGAAAAATACAAGCGAGGAGAAGGAAGTCAGAAAAGCCTAGCGCAGGAATATGGAGTACGTCAGGCCAGCTTTCAACAATGGATAGCCAATTATGAGGCCATGGGTCCATCAGGACTGGCAATTGGACATACGAACAATAGATACAGCGTGGAACTAAAAAATACAGCAGTAGAGGCGCACCTCCGGGGCGAAGGAAGCCAAGTGGAGATATGTAAAAGATATAGCATCCGCAGTAAGAAGCAACTCCAAGATTGGATAACATTGTATAATGGTCATAAAGATTTTGGGGCTACCGGAGGCCAAGGGAGAGAGAGCTATATGACCAAAGGACGTGTGACCATGTTAGAGGAGCGGATAGAAATTGTCAGTTATTGCATAGCCAAAGGTAAGGACTATGACGCAGCAGCCGAGAAGTATGGGGTATCCTACCAGCAGATATATAGTTGGGTACGAAAGTATGAGGAAAAAGGTGTAAATGGCCTTATCGACAAGCGTGGTAAAAGCAAGTCACTGGATGAAATGACTGAGGTTGACCGTCTCCGAGCAGAAAACAAGATGCTCAAAGCTGAGAACAAACAGAAAGAAATGGAGATTGCTGTATTAAAAAAGGTCGGAGAGATCGAAGGGAGGCGGGGCTAAGCGGCGTTCGACAGGAAAGTCTTTACCTGGCTATAAAGGAACTGCATGAAAAAGAAGCATACCCAGTAGAGAACGTTTGTAGGATATTAGACCTGAACAGGTCATCCTATTATAAATGGCTCCACCGCAGTAAGAGCGCCCGTGAGTATGAGAACGAAGATCTGCTTCACAAACTTGGATATCTCTACGCTGAATTTAACGGGATATACGGCTACAGGCGACTGGCAGATGAACTCAATGCCAGATATGAGGCCGGATACAACTACAAGCGTATATACCGGCTTGCCCAATTGGTGGGCTTAAAAGCTATTATTCGAAGGAAACGTCCACAATACCGACGTTCTACGCCGGAAGTTACGGCAGAGAACATTCTGAACCGTAATTTCACGGCAGAAAAGCTTAACGAGAAGTGGCTGACGGATGTCACAGAATTTAAGTACGGAGATAATGCAAAGCTTTATTTGAGCGCAATCCTCGACCTTAAAGACAAAAGCGTTATATCTTTTGCCATAAGCCGTAGTAACAATAACCAGCTCGTTTTTGACACCTTTGATTTGGCTGTTGCTAAATACCCGAATGCCCACCCAATTTTTCATAGTGACCGGGGCCTTCAATATACAAGTAAGCGATTCAAGACCAGACTAGACAAGGCGGGAATGATACAAAGCATGTCGCGCGTGGGGCGCTGCATCGACAACGGTCCCATTGAAGGGTTCTGGGGCATTCTGAAATGCGAAATGTACTACCTTGGCAAATTCAAGGATTGCGACAGCCTGGTAGCAGCCATTGAGAGTTACATTTATTTCTACAATTACGAACGCCGGCAAAAGAAGCTGAACAGAATGTCTCCAATGACTTACCGCCAGTTGCTTGAAAACATTGCATAAAAAAACTGGACCCCATTCTGACGGAGTCCAGTGAAAACGGTTTTACTTTTTCATCTGTCTACTTGACAGGGTGCAGTTCAATGGTCATTAAGCGGCAGCTTTTATTGGTTGTTTGACACGACAAATTGCGCAATACTTTTTCGTCCATCTCAGCTATAATGAAAATGACGTTCTCAAATTCCCTGCTCAAATCATTCATGCGAGCTTGATTACCCTAGATTAGGTCTGGGGGTCACAATTCCAGCGTTAAGCGGAGCATGGAGGTGAAGCGCGGCTGTTTGCACCATGGATGGCGCAACAGCCGAAAGCGGAATTGTAGCGCCCAGGCCAACCCGGGAGTTTAACGCAATCATATATTTGAGTATTCATTTCAGGAACGTTGTACGAGTATAGAATCGGATTGTCCAGGGTAGAGTATGATTACCGATGGGTGAGGTGATTGCATGGTGAGGTCACAATGGCAGAAATTCCGGGAATATTTATATTTCAATGATGAGCTGGGAATCCAGGTGGATGTTAGTCGCGCAGGATTTCCGGATACGTATTTCAATGATATGAAACTGCGTTTGCAGGATATGTATCACCAGATTCAGGCCTTGGAAGAAGGAGCGGTTGCCAACCCGGACGAACAGCGGATGGTTGGGCATTATTGGCTGAGTGATCCTGAATTAGCTCCGCTGCCGGAAATAGGCGCAGCAATTAAGGATACCTTGCGCCGTATTCGATGCTTTGCGCAGGATATTCATACGGGTACGATATGTGGTCAAAAAGGACGCCCTTTCCGGAACGTCATTGTTGTCGGTATTGGCGGATCTTCTTTAGGACCGCGTTTTGTTTCCGAGGCACTCGGAAAGAAAGATGATCCGTGTTCGCTGTACTTTATCGATAACACAGATCCTGACGGTATGGACCGTATTTTTGCTGAGCTGGACGCTGAACCGGATGCAGCATTAACGATCGTAATCTCCAAAAGCGGCGGCACGGTTGAAACCCGCAACGGAATGGAAGAAGTTCGTCATTTTTACGTAAGCCGGGGGTTGGACTTCAGCCGTCATGCGGTCAGTATCACTCAGCCAGGAAGCGGATTGGATCAGATTCGGATGAAAGAGGACTGGCTGGACGCTTTCCCCGTTTGGGAATGGGTTGGCGGGCGGACTTCTGTCTTGTCCGCTGTGGGGCTGCTGCCGCTGGCTTTACAGGGGATTGATATTAGCGGTCTTTTAGATGGAGCTAAGAAGTGTAACGCTCTGACCAGGAATCCAGATGCGAAAAACAATCCTGCTGCCCTGATCGCCTTGGCGTGGTACGTCTTGACAGGGGGCAAAGGCGGGCAGCAGATGGTTATCCTTCCCTATAAAGACCGTTTGGAGCTCTTTCCGAAATATCTTCAGCAATTGATCATGGAGTCTCTGGGAAAAGAAAAGGACTTGGACGGAAATATTGTCCATCAGGGAATCACAGTACTTGGAAATAAAGGAACAAGCGATCAGCATTCTTATATCCAGCAGCTGCTTGACGGGCCTGACAACTTTTTTGTGACCTTCATCGAAGTACTGAAGGACAGGGATGGAGACTCAATCAAGATTGCCGAGGAAAGCACCAGCGGTGATTATTTGCAGGCTTTTCTGCTGGGGACGAGGAATGCCCTGTCAAACAAGGGCCGAAAATCAATTACGCTGACAGTGAGAGACCTCAACCCCGTAACGATCGGAGTATTGATTGCCCTATACGAACGTACGGTGAGTATGTATGCTCAGTTTGTGCATATTAATGCCTATCACCAACCGGCTGTAGAAATGGCTAAAAAAGGTGCGCAGGAAATGATTCAATTAAAGAACCAGGCCCTGCGTGTTCTAAGGACCTGTAAAACCAAGGGATTAACAGTTGAAGAAATTGCATTGAAAATTGAAGCAGACGGGGCAGCCGTTGACCGTGAAATGCTCTATAAAATTCTTAAGCACCTTGAAGCAAATCCGGGAAACAAGATCAAGAGTCAAAAGAGTATCAGTGAATTTGAGGCTTTATACCAGGTTGTGTCTGATCAACAGTGAGGAGAAAAGTAACATGTATTCAGAACAAAAGTATGAAAATACCTTGAAATTTTGGATCGAAAATGATTATTTTGACGAGCTCAGCAGAAGGGAACTAGCGGAAATAACCGATCTGAAGGAGTTGGAGGATCGTTTCTATACGACTCTGGAGTTTGGGACCGGTGGCATTAGAGGGGTTCTCGGCGCAGGAACCAATCGCCTGAATCGTTATGTTATTCGCAAAGTCACACAGGGGTTGGCCGACACGATCTTGGAGCATGGACCGGAGGCGTCTCAGCGAGGGGTTGTCATTGCGTATGACAGCCGCTATTTTTCCAAAGATTTTGCGCTGGAAACAGCGCTGGTACTGGCAGTAAATCGGATTAAAGTCTATCTGTTTGAAAGTCTGCGGCCGACACCTGAGCTTTCATTTGCTGTCAGGTATCTGCAGACAATTGCTGGCATAAATATCACGGCCAGCCATAATCCGAAAGAATATAACGGCTATAAGGTCTATTGGGAGGATGGTGGGCAGCTGCCGCCTGCTCCTGCTAAGCAGATCATTACCAAGATGGCTGAAAGAAAAGACTGGAGAATTATGCTGGCGGACCGAACCAAAGCCCTGGAGGAAGGGATGGTTCAGATGGTCGGAGATCAGGTGGATGCTGCCTATCAGGTGGAGATACTCCACAGTCTGCTGAATACAGAACTAACGCAAACTTACGGTACAAAGCTGAACATTGTCTGCACGCCGCTCCATGGAACCGGTGGCAGCCCTGTTCAAAGCATTCTTAACAGAATGGGCTTTAAAGCTTTCCGAATGGTTGCAGAACAGGAACAACCTGATCCGGAATTTCCGACGGTGAAATCTCCGAACCCGGAAGATCCGGCGTCGTTTGCGCTTGCTTTAGCACTGGCAAAGAAGATACAGGCGGACCTTGTGTTAGCCACCGATCCGGATGCAGACCGTCTCGGTGCGTATGCCCTGGACCGAAATGGTCAATATTGCCGTTTTACGGGAAATCAGATTGGCGTAATCCTGGCGTATTATATCCTGGATCAAAGAAGACGAAGCCACAGACTGCCGGACAATGGCGTGATTGTCAAGACGATAGCCTCTACGGACCTGGCCGAAGCAGTTGCGGCTGATTTTGGCGCCAAAACAGTGAATGTGCTGGTCGGCTTTAAATATATTGGAGAAAAGATCAAAGAGATGGAAGCACAGGGCTGGGGGACATTTTTGTTTGGTTTTGAAGAAAGCCATGGTTACCTGGCCGGTACGTATACCAGAGATAAGGATGCAGTCCAGGCTTCTGCGCTGCTGGCTGAGGCGGCATTGTATTACAAGCAGATAGAGAACAAAACCTTGCCGGACATACTGACGGAACTTTTTGCGCGATACGGCACTTTCCTCGATGAGCAGGTTGCTTTTGCGCTGAGCGGTAAAGAAGGCCGGGAACGGATTGTCGCTGTAATGGACAGACTGCGGACGGCAAAGCCACTTTCTGTGGCAGGGCTCAGCGTACGGTTTATTGATGACTATCAGCAAAAGGTCCGATGGGATGTGCTGGAGAACAAGATGGAAGAAATCGATCTTCCCCGGGAGAATGCGCTTCGCTTTTCCTTTGAAGGGGGAGGCTATGTCATGGCAAGACCTTCCGGTACGGAACCAAAAATACGTTTTTATTTCTGTATCAAAGGTTCTACCAGAACTGAAGCGGATGCTACCTTGGCACGTGTCAAAGCGGAAGTCTTCGCCCTGATTGATGACCTGATGGTTTGATTGTGGTAGAATACAGGAAAGACAGGAATGATTCGAAGGCCAGGAATAGAGTACCAGTTGTCAAGTGAATGGAGTGTGAACGGCTTGCAACACTATCTTGTCTCTCCGGAGGGCCTAAAAGAAATAGAATCACAACAGATTCCGGCAGAGGGAAAGTTTAGCGTAACCCTCTTCAATGCTGAGGAATGGAAGCTCCTGAGCGGGCACTTGGCATTTGGCGGATCTGCAGAGATTGACCGTGTTCTGGGGAAACTGAATCCGCAGGAGAATAGTTTTAATCAAAGATTTGAACGTCTACACCCTTCTCTGTTTTTTATTGGATATAGCGATTTTGCTGATAATACCAAAGAATTTGCGATTTACTTTTTTCTGTCGGCGAATGATATGACGATACTGCGCAATGACCGACTTGAGCTGCCGCAGATCAATGACTGGGCCCGGAGAGGGCTGCTTACAACACCTTCCGATCTGGCGCAGCTTTTCGGCATGGAAATACTGGAACACCATCAGCGCCAGCTGGAATTACTGGAAGATGATGTGGATCGGATTGAAGAAAATATCCTGGAAACTCCTGAAAGATGGCAAAGAAATGAAATTATCAATCTTCACAAAAAAATATTAGGTTTAAAGAAATCACTGAATGTGCAGCAGACGATTTTCAGCAGACTAGCAGCCATGGATAATTATGATCAGGGGAAACCATCGTGGAAAGACCTGGTTGCCGATACCCAGCAGAAACTTGAAAATGCACGGCAGACCCATGAGCTGATTGAAATCCTAATGGAAGCCTACCAGCAGGCCATTGATAACCGGGCCAATGATATCATGAAAGTTCTGACGCTTCTAGCCACGATCCTGCTGCCGATTAATTTGGTTACCTCCTTCTTTGGAATGAATTTTGAAGCAATGCCGCTAATTCACTCACCTTTGGGGATGCCGCTCTTTTTCGGTGTATCCGTGTTGATTGTAACAGCAGTACTTATCCTGTTTTGGCGTAAACACTGGCTGAGATAAAATTTGATCATGCATGGAAAACCAAATCCATTCATTAAGAAAAAACAACCATTGAGGTTGTTTTTTTTACATTCTGTATAAAATTCTCCCAAAAGAAGACTTAATGAGATAATCTGATAGCATGACAATACAATTAGAAGAATCATACAATAGCTTTTACTGAAAAGTAAAGGTTTATATAGGGGGTCATATAATGAATTTATTTGATCGAAAAGATGATCATGCTTTTTTAGATAGACATAAACTCAGTCAAAAAAGTAAATTTATTATTTGCTTATTATTTATTGGGGTCTTGGTCTTGGTTCTGCTTTTTGGCAATCTGAATACAGCTCCGGGAATTATTATTGGGAGTATAATGGCTATCGTCACGTTGCTGATGCCGCTGATCTTTGGGTATGCCGGCCTTATGGTTACGCTTATATACAGTATTATAGGGATTACTGCTCCGTTCAGATTCGGAATAATGCAAGGTGACCCATATTATTTTGCTATTGCCGTGTTCATCCTGGCAAACTTTTTTGGATCTGCGATTATTGCCGTTGAAGTTGAACGCAATAAAAAAACCCAGAAAATACTTGAGACCCTTTCTGTGACAGACGGTCTGACAGAGATCTACAATCATAGGTATTTTCAGCAAAGGCTTGACGAAGAGATTGCGAGAGCCATCAGAGCAAATCGTACGCTTGTTTTATGTATGATCGATATTGACAACTTTAAGATGTACAATGATTCCTATGGCCATTATTTCGGTGATGAAATACTAAGAAAAACCGCCGGGCTAATCCAAAACACTACGAGAAAATCAGATATTGCCTGTCGCTACGGCGGAGACGAGTTTGCAGTAATTTTGCCTGATTCCGGCATCGAAGAAGTCCATTTTGTCATGGAAAGGCTCAAAGAAGCATTTTACAGTCTGCGATTTTCTTTCCCGGATTGTCACGTTACAAAAACCTTGACGCTTTCGGTCGGTTTCTCAATTTTCCCTGATCTGGCTAAAAATAAAGATCAACTAATTACCCAGGCGGACGCTGCCCTTTACCGGGCCAAATATCAGGGCAGAAACAAAATCGAGCTCTATCAGGATACTCTAAGAACAAACCCGCTCAATTAATACAAAAAATGAATATTTACTATAGATGATCTAAAGATGAAAGGGAAAAATTAGGAATAAATAAAGCTGAAAAAAGAACTCAAAAAAGGAATAAAAAAGAAAATGTCGAATATACCCGAGAATAAAAAGGAAAATTATTCATTTTCTGTCCGGACAGATAAAATAGAAAGGAATATATGGCAAGAATACTTTTGGTTGATGATGAACCGATGGTGCTTAACGCTTTAAAGCGTATCCTGCATCCCCAGGGATACGAGCTGTTTGCCGCTACGACCTCGAAAGAAGCGCTGGATTTTCTGCAAAAAAGCGCGATAGACGTGATTATTTGTGACCAAAATATGCCGGGGATGCTGGGTATTGATCTATTGAAACGTTCAAGAGAAGAGTACCCGGATGCCGTTAGAATTCTGATCACTGGTTCGTCAGACATCAATGTTGCAATTTCAGCAATTAACGAAGGCAGTATTTATTATTACCTCGCCAAGCCCTGGAAAAACGAAGAAGTCATTTCAGTGGTCGAAAAAGCCCTTGCCAATAAACCTGAACATCTCTATCCGGTGGAACGCAAGATGGAACAGGAAATCAAAAAAATACCTGTATGGGAAGATGACACCATTATTCTGATTGACCTGTCGGAGGTGATTTATTTAACGGCAGCTGAAGGGGATGTCGTTGTTATTACCGAAAAAGGAAGATATCAAAGTCCTGACTCTTTAAATTCGTGGGAGAAGAAGCTTGGATCCGGCAGCTTTTTTCGGTGCCATCGAAGCTATATTGTTAATATCAATAAAATTGAAAAAATCAGTCCCTGGTTCAACAGTGCGTATAATTTAAAGTTGAAGGAAACGAAAGAAACTATTCCCGTCAGCAGAAACTCCACTAAAAAGCTGAAAAATTTATTTGGGTTATAAAATAAAAGTATAGGAATCGATTATGAATCAATATCCGAAAAAAAGAACGATACCTGGTGTTTTATCTGCTCTTCGTGAAACGCAAGATGATAACCTGACAAGCTATTATGAAAATACCATGGTCAGTATGTATATGTCTGTGCTGCTCTTTCTGGCAGCATTTATTAGTTTCTTTCCCCGTTATTTTTATCTTGCCAGTGACTGGCAGGCGTATTTCGTAGACAGTTTGGTTTTATTGGCTTTGGCTCTGGGATTTAACGTTGTTCCGAAATTGGACTTTGCAATGAGATATGCTACCTGGATGATCTCGGGGCTGACCGCGTTGACCCTTCTGTTTTTAACAGTCAGAATGTATGATCTTATCGGACCGGCTTTGTACACTTTTGCGTATCTACAGCTCATACTGGCCATGATCCGGGTCACCCGGGTTATGATGGTCACAACAACGGTCGCCATACTGTTTTCGGTATGCTATGTGCTTTTCCATTCTTATCATGTTCAGTTTTACCAGATGACGACATTGTCTTATGTTTCCCAGCTGATCCTGTTTATGGTCTTAGTGGTCGTTATGGCGGCCGTAAATAATGTCAGTATCGGCCGTTACCGTAGGCTGGAAAAACAGCTTCAGGAAGCAATCTGCCAGAATGAAAAAATTACCGGGTTGTTTAAACAAAACGTTGCCTCAGATGAAGAGTTGAAAACAACGATCAGCCGTTTAAAGAAAACGCAGGAACAGCTTGTCCAACAAGAGAAGCTTGCTGCAATTGGACAGTTGGCTGCCGGGGTTGCCCATGAAATCAATAATCCGCTTGGTTATATTTCCAGTAACTTTGAGACCTCTCGTCTTTATTTTGATCAGTATACGAATATGATCAACGCCTATCACAGCTTTTTGGAGCAGCTGCGCCCAAGCGAGAAGGATTTGCTTGCCTCACAGATAGAAAACTTGAGAAAGCTTGAAGAAACCAACAACCTGAAGTATATCTCAACAGACCTGGAAGATTTATTTTTTGATATTGAGGATGGCCTCAAACGGATCAGTGAAATTGTAACCGGACTTAAAACCTTTTCCAGAGCGGATCAAGGCAACGAGTTTGAAGATTACGATCTGAATAACGGATTGAGGAATACGCTTTTAGTGGCCAGAAATGAGATTAAGCACCATGCCAGGGTAATCGAACTGTTTGGGGAGCTTCCTTTAATTCAGGCGAAGGGCAATCAGATCAATCAGGTACTCTTGAACATCATCCTGAATGCAGTCTACGCCATAAAGACAAAAGAACCGAAGACACTTGGATCTATCATGGTTAGTACAGCAGTCGCGGATGATTTTGTGCGGTGTCAGATTGAAGACAATGGGACAGGGATTAATAAGGAAAACCTGAGAGAGATTTTCAATCCGTTTTTTACCACAAAACCCGTTGGGCAGGGTACAGGCCTTGGGCTCAGTATTGCCTACGATATTGTTGTCAATACGCACGGGGGGCAGATTTCAGTTCAAAGCACGCCGGGCATAAGTACGAGGTTTATGATCCTGCTGCCTGTCAGGCAGCAGCCGGAAGCCAATACAGGTGAAGAAAATGAATGAAACAATTTTGTTTGTAGATGATGAAAGAGCAATATTGCGGGCACTGAACAGGGTTTTTTTTGGCAGCAGCTATGAAGTTCTTACTGCGGAAAGCGGTGAAGAGGCTCTGGAAATTCTTCAAAGAAAGAAAATTGATCTGATTGTAACGGATGTCAAAATGCAGGGAATGGACGGCTTTCAGCTTTTGACACAAGTCAAAGAAAAATATCCGTCGACAATCAGACTTGTTTTAAGCGGGCATGTCGATAAAAGCATGCTTTTGAAAATACAACAGAATTGTTTGGCAAAACACTATCTGTTTAAACCATGGCAAAACAAGGACCTGCTCAGGACCATCGAACATATTTTTGAAGTGGAAAAGATCTTGAAAAACCGAAACCTACTGGAAGTGATCAATAAAATCGAATTTTTGCCATCCCCACAGAATGTCTTCAATAAATTTAATTCTCTGATCGAACAGGATGCGGGCATGAAGGAAATCGCCAAAACGATCGAAAGTGATCCTTCCATAACTGCGAAAGTATTACAGGTAGCAAACTCTGCCCACTTAGGGGTAAAAACAGGTTCGGTAATCCAGGCTATTAATTATTTGGGGCTAACGGATGTCAAAAATATAGTCCTGAGTGCCTGTCTGCATCAGGAAACCAAAGGGGAAAAAAATGCGCGTTACCAAAGAGATATCGCGATGCTCTGGTTCCATGCTGTAACGACCAATACCATCCTGAATGTTTTCTACCAAAAGATCCATCATAAGAAAATGCCTGAATCGAGTACAATGGCCGGATTGTTGCATGATGTTGGCAAAGTGGTTCTGCTGAATAATTTCTGGTATGAATATATGCGAGCAGTTGAGAAGAACATAGGCAATCGGAATCTATTTGACTATTATGAACAAATCGAATTTACGGATGTATCTCATGGGGAGATTGGTGGCCATCTGCTGGATTGGTGGGAGCTTCCGTATTCGATCGTGGAGTCCGCTCTTTTTCACCACTGTCCGCTTGATGAAAAGGTCATCGACAAGGAAATGGTCGCCCTGGTGCATATTGCCGATATCTATTCCTGGAAAAGCATTTGCAAGCAGGAGTCCGTAAAGATCGATTTGCAGGTACTTGATTTCTTGGATATTAACAAAGACGATCCTGATCGTTTTTTGGATGAGGCTGGGATTCGCCATCTATTGTAAAAAAACAACCATTTAGGTTGTTTTTTTACATTTTGCGGCAAATTGTCCGCCAGGACAAAATGACGTGGTATGCTATTGACATAAGCGGCTGCAAGGAAAGGTGGGAGAAGTATTCAATGAGCTGCGTTCATGATGTTGTCATATATTTTGAAGAGGGAAGCAAAACACAAGATTATAAAGCGCTAGCCGTCATTTCCAGCTTGAAAAAGATTGCAAACATCATTGAGTTTTATCCGAAAGATATTGGCAGCAATGATCATAGTGCAGAAATCATCAAGGAAGAAGGGTTAAGAATCAGGTTTTCTACGGAATGCAATCTCGAGAAAATCAGAAAATTCTTTTTTGAAACTATCTCCCCGAAAGATTTCGAATTGGGGACTTCAGACCATTAGGGTGTGTTATCCCGCAATATCCGCGTCCTCCGAGAACTGGCTGTTATATAATTCGGCGTAGAATCCGCCTTTAGCTAGTAGCTCTTTGTGATTTCCTGTTTCAATGATACTGCCGTTATTCATGACCAGAATAAGTTCAGCATCGCGTATGGTGGAAAGCCTGTGCGCAATTACAAAATTTGTCCGGCCTTTCATCAGGTTCTTCATTGCTTTCTGGATCAATACTTCAGTCCGGGTGTCCACGCTGCTGGTTGCTTCATCGAGAATCAATATTGCCGGATCGGCCAAAATAGCCCGGGCGATAGTGAGCAACTGCTTCTGTCCCTGCGAGATATTGGTCGCTTCTTCATTCAGAACCGTGTCGTAGCCTTCGGGAAGTGTCCGGATAAAGTGGTCGGCATGGGCTGCCTTGGCCGCACGGACGATTTCGTCCATGGAAGCGTTCTCTTTGCCGTAAGCGATATTATCCTTAATACTTCCGTAAAAGAGCCAGGTATCCTGAAGGACCATTCCGAAGAGTTTGCGCAGTTCGCTGCGCGGCATATCCTTGATATCCACATCGTCAATACTAATTTTACCGGAGTTGATCTCATAAAACCGCATCAGCAGGTTGACCAGAGTCGTTTTGCCTGCGCCTGTCGGACCAACAATGGCGATGGTATCTCCCTGCCTGACTTCAAGATTCATATCTTCGATTAACGGGACATCTTCTTTATAGCGAAAGCTGACATGTTCGATGCGGATATTCCCTTTGGGCATATTCAGGATCACAGCTTCAGGACTGTCAGGGATTTCTTCCTGCTCGTCCAGAACTTCAAAGACCCGTTCAGCGCAGGCAATAGTAGACTGGATAACGTTGGCGATATTGGCGGTTTGGATAATCGGCATCGTAAATGACCGTGAATATTGGATAAAAGCCAGGATATCACCTAATCCTAACAGGTTGCGCGTGATCCAGATGCCCCCGACAATGCTAATGCCGACATAACTGAGATTACTGATAAAATTCATCAGCGGGAACATAATCCCGGATACAAACTGGGCTCTCCAGCCCGCGCCATACAACCGGGTATTGATCGATTCAAATTTCTCGATCGCATCTTTTTCATGCCCAAAGGCCTTGACGATCTTATGCCCTGTATACATCTCTTCAACATGGCCGCTGAGGTCTCCCAGCTCTTTCTGTTGGACGGCAAAGTATTTCTGGGATTTCTTGGCGATCATTGTCGTGGCTGCCATGTACAGCGGTAACGAGGCAATGATGATCAGGGTGAGTACCGGACTGATCGTAAGCATCATAATAATATACCCTACAATTGTTACCACGGAGGTAATAATTTGGGTCAAGCTTTGCTGCAGGGTAGTGGCAATGGTATCGATATCGTTGGTCACACGGCTTAAGATATCGCCATAAGGGTGCATATCATAATACTTTAAAGGCAATTTTGCCAGCTTGTTATCAACTTCCCGACGCAAATCCCGGACTGTCCGTTGAGAAACGCCTGACATGACAAGACCCATGATCAGGCCGAATAAGGCGCTGATGAGATACATGCCGATCAGGATCAAGGCGATCATACCAATATAATGGAAATCATATTCACCGTTCGTCTCTCTGATGGCTGTAATGGCGCCGCTGATTTGATTATCGGTAAGCTTGACATTTTGCTGTGTATTTGGTAGATCCAAGCCTGCATCACCGGTTGCGGACATCTTTTTCCCTAAATCGATGATTTTCTGACAGACATCCGCTTTTTCTTCGGCATCCGTTAACGAACTCAGCATTGGCAATTGCAGGAATGTTTTGATTGTATTTATGCTATTCGTATCAATCATTTTCACCGATTCGTCCTGAGTATTACCACCGGTAATGTTTTCCTGCATATTTGGCAGGGCATTGAAGAGATCTAGCATTCGAATGACGGTATTGGCTTTCTCCTCCGGATCTTGAATTGTATTGATCGCAGGCAGCATTACCAGCGCTTTGACCGCATCCAAAGATGCAGGGCTGATTGGTTCACTGGCTGAGGCATTCGTCATCTGCTTATTGACCTGGTCGACTGCCTTCATTTGGACATCGGCCATTTGGGTATAAATGCTGTCAAGGCCGTTTTCCTGTGCCTCGGACATTTTTTGCAGCATCGTCCTCGCCATATAGGCATCCTGTAGTTTGTTAATTGCTTTACTACTTATCTTAGGAGCCGCAATTGTAAAAGATGTACTGGCAATGGCAAAGATCAATACAACAATCAAATGGACTTTATGCGGTTTCAAATACCGAATGAGCCTTGCCAGACTGCCGCGAAAATTTTTAGCTTTTTCCACAGGAGCACCAAAGTGCCCCCCCGGTCCTCCGGGCCCTCCCGGCCCTCCTGGTCCTCTTCGGTTTTGCCGATTGCGCATCGTGTTTTGGTTTTGATTTTCACCGCTCATGCGATTTCCTCCTCTGACAGCTGGGATGAGACAATTTCACGATAGACTTCGCAGCTGCTCAACAGTTCTTTGTGTGTTCCAATGCCTGCAATCTGACCGTTATCTAAGACAATGATTTGATCTGCGTCCATGACGGTCCCAACCCTTTGAGCAACAATAAGGACTGTCGCCTCGGCTATTTCCTGCTTCAGGGCAGCACGCAGACGCGCATCTGTTTTGAAATCCAGGGCCGAAAAACTGTCGTCAAAAATACAGATCTCCGGTCTGCGGACCAGAGCCCGGGCAATTGCCAGCCGTTGTTTTTGACCGCCGGATACATTGGTACCGCCTTGGGTAATAACATGGTCATACCCGCCGTCCATCTTGGCAATAAACTCGGCTGCCTGGGCGACTTCTGCTGCGTGCAAAATTTCTTCTTCGGTGGCCTCTTTACTGCCAAAACGGATATTTTCGGAAATCGTTCCCGAAAAGAGGACCGCTTTCTGCGGTACGAAACCAATTTTCTGCCTAAGGTTTTCCTGGGATATTTCCCGGACATCCACACCGTCGATTAGGACAGAACCGCTGTCAACGTCATAAAACCTGGGTATCAGATTGATCAGCGTAGATTTCCCAGCACCAGTACTGCCGATGATCGCTGTGATCTCACCCGGCCGGGCAGCGAAGGAAACATCCCTGATAGCGGGTTCTTCCGCGCCGTGATAGCTAAAGGTGACATCCTTGAATTCCACATAACCTTTGCCGGTGAAAGTATCCTTCAATTCCTTGGCATCTTCAATTTCAGGTACGGTTTCCAGGACTTCGTTGATTCTGACAGCAGCAGCCTGGGACCGGGGAACCATGATGAACATCATGGCCAGCATCAGCATGGACATCATGATCTGCATCGCATACTGTGTAAATGCCGAAAGGGCTCCCAGGTCCATATCGCCGATACTGATACGGATGCCCCCAAACCAGAGGATCGCCAGTGAAGTTAAGTTCATGATCAGCATAATCGACGGCATCATAAAAGCCATGATTTTATTTACTTTAATGTAATTGTCCGTAAGATCAACGTTGGCGGCGTCAAAACGCTTTTTTTCATGTTCGATCGTGTTGAAGGCCCGGATGACCCGTACGCCGGTAAGTTTTTCTCTGAGCACCAAGTTGATTCGATCAATTTTTACCTGAACTAACCGAAACAGTGGAATCATTTTGGATGCAATGATTGCGATGACGATTGCCAGTACCGGTATGGCGACAGCAAATACCCATGTTAGGGCCTTATCTTCCCGATAAGCCAAAATAATTCCGCCGATTGCCATAATCGGGGCACTGATCATCATACGCGTAATCAAGATCGTAACCATCTGGATTTGGGTGATATCATTTGTCGTCCGGGTAATGAGCGTAGCGGTGCCGAGTTTATCAAATTCATGTAAAGAAAAACTTTCAACTCTTCCGAAAATCCTGCTCCGCAGTGTAGTCCCCAGCCCTACGGCAACCTTAGAAGATAAAAAGCTGGCCAGGATAGAAAATGAAGCGCTTACTGCGGCGACCAGAAGCATGATTCCTCCGATATGAAGAATCTTCTGCGTGTCGCCATTCATGACGCCGTCATTGATAATATCCGACATCAGCGTAGGCAGATACAGGTCACCAAGCGTTTGGAGAAAAACCAGGACCAGAACGCCGTAAACCAGATGTCTGAAAGGTTTTAAATAACGAACTAATTTTAGCATAACCCAATATCCTTTCTCTTTTGTAATGTTCCATGTTCTGTAGAAAGATTAGGTGCAATTTTGATCCAGGGTCTTCTTTAAAGCAACCAAACCCTCAGATATTTTGTGCATATCTTCAGGGGTAGCCTTGCTCAGCACTTTCTGCAAGTCATTTTCGGTTTTGCGGTGAGACTCTCGGTGAAGGTCAATAAAATGAGGACCCGCTTTAACATAGACGATGCGTCTGTCCTGTTCACTTCTGGTTCGAATGACCAACTGCTGTTTTTCCAGACGGTCAATAATTCCTGAGATCGTGCTGTTGGACAGATGCAGGACGCTGCTTATTTCGGAGATCTTCATCTCGCCGGATCTCATTAGAGTGTTCATAACCATGCCTTGCGGTATTGTTAAGCCGTCACATCCAAAACTTTTTCGCAGTATCCGCTTCATAGATTTGCCAACTTCAAAAAAAAGCCGCACGATTTCTACTTCATTATTAGGGGTGCTTTCCATAGAAACAGGCCTCCTTAAACTTTACGCTACGCTAATACTACCGACACGAATATTTCGCATACAAAATATTATATTGATCCAGGCTGACGCTGTCAACAACATTCCAAAACAGATTTTGTCTTATTTTGGTCTTATTTTGCATGAATTCTAATCAAATTTTAATCCTGAATTAAGCGTAGTCTCATCTGACGTTATTAGAATAAAACCATCGTTTAGAAATGGAGATGAAAATGATGAGTATCAGTATGGAACAAATGGATGAAATGAGAAAAAGGACCAACTGCAGTTATCAGGAAGCCAAGGAACTTTTGGAAAAGTATGATGGGGATTTGATTGACGCGATCATTGCCTTTGAAAAAATGCATGGGAATCAATCAAATTCAAATTCCAATCAGAAAACCTGTCAAAAAGAACAGAGCTTCGGCAAAAAAGTAAAAGCACTGCTTCAAAAAGGTTGCGTCACAAGATTTATTATTGAGAAGGATCAGACCATTATTCTGAATATACCGGTCATTATTCTAATTATCGCTATGTTAATCACAATGCCGATCATAGGATTGTATGCTGCAGCTTTTATCCTGCTATACGTAATGGGTTATCGGATCAGGATCAGAAAAGAAAAGGGGCAGGATGTTGATATCAATGAGTTCGTCGACGGTATCGGCAGCAAAGTCAGAACTGCGGCTGATAAAATGAGGGAAAAGCCGGCAGCAGAACAGGCAAACACTACCCGGGCTGAAACCAATCCTACGAATGAAGATAAAAAAGAAGAGGATTGTAATGAGATTACGATTGGTTAGTACCTATAAATGGTCAGGGTGCTCGTAATGAGATAAAGCTGATGAGAAATGAACCTGTGTTGTTTACAGGTTCATTTCCAATTATAATGAAATCGTCCCAATGCTTTGATGAAGGACGGAGAACAGGATGAAAACCAGAATTCTGGTCATTGAAGATGAGGTAAAAATAGCCAGGTTCCTGGAATTGGAGCTCACCCATGAAGGCTATGAGGTAGAGCTTGCTCACGAGGGAAGAGAAGGCTATGAAAAAGCAGTTTCGGGGAAGGCGGATTTGATCATTCTGGACCTGATGCTCCCCGGTCTCAGCGGTATTGAAATTTGCCGGAGGGTAAGGCGTGAATCGGACATCCCGATCATTATGCTGACTGCTAAAGATGATGTTTCCGATAAAGTAATGGGGCTTGACAGCGGGGCAGATGACTATATGACCAAGTCATTTGCCATTGAAGAGCTGCTGGCGAGAATCAGAGTGATCCTGAAGCGTAGAGGGAAAAAGGAAGATCAAAATAATAGGATCACGGCCGGACCGGTAATTTTGTATAAAGATGAACATCGGGTTACCTGTCAGGGGGCAGATATATCCCTCTCCAAGAAAGAATTTGAGCTTCTGAAATATCTGATGGAGAATAAAGGCATTGTATTGTCGCGTGAAAAAATCCTTGATCATGTCTGGGGATATGACTACTATGGAGACACCAATGTCACCGATGTCTATATTAAGTACCTGCGCAATAAAATTGACCAGAAATATAATATTGTACTTATTCACACCGTAAGAGGGGTTGGGTATCTTCTCAAATATGAAGAAGAAAAATAAAGCGAATAAGAACATGTTCAAAAATATCCTCAAGGTGATCTTTTTTCCGGTTTATCTTTTCAGGCTTCTTTATGCATTTATCCGGGAAAAGATCGCTTATTCAATTCGCTTAAAACTTTCCTTGAGGTATACTGGCATACTTTTGCGGACAGTGCTGGGAGCCGGTCTTATCGTTATCGTGGTTTATGGTGGATTTAGAATCCAGGAAACGGTTAAGCAGGACTATTTGGACATCCAGAAGATGCTCAGCACGGACAGCAGCGGTTTTTCAGAACTGGAAACCTATTCCCGGGAGCATCAGATCCCGCTTCGTATCGATGAATCCAATCAGCAGACGCTTATGGCTACGGACCAAAATTTGAGGGAATATGGTTCTGAGTACTGGCTGGGCTTGGCCAAGGATCAAGGAAACATCTACGTATCCGTAAACAGGGATTTTGAAATAGCCGGAACTACCGGCAGGATGATTATCTTTTCCAACATTCAGGATGAGATTACGGATATTTTGTTCATCGCCAGGATTATGCTCTTTGTCTTTGTGCCGTTCTTGTTCCTGGCTCTGATTGCGATTGCCGTATCAGGGAGAGGAATTTTTGAACCCATACGTGAAATGACCCGGACGGTAAAGGTAATTTCCGAGCAGAATTTAAATTTAAGGCTCAATGTAAGCGGGTCAAAAAATGAACTGAAGGAACTGGCGCTTACCTTTAATGAAATGATGAACAGATTAGAGGATCAATATAATAGGCAGAAACAGTTTGTATCGGATGCTTCGCATGAGCTAAGAACACCGATCGCCGTGATACAGGGCTATGCAGTCATGCTCGACCGCTGGGGGAAAAACGATCAGGCAGTTCTGCAGGAATCCATAACGGCTATCAAAAATGAAGCCGGAAATATGCAGGAGCTGATCGACAAATTGCTGTTTCTTGCCAGGCATGACAACAGTACCCTCGCCTATCAAAAGGAAGAATTCAGCTTGACGGAAATGCTCCAGGAAGTCATCAGAGAGACCCAGATCATTGATTCCGGGCATCAAATCAACAATGAGCTTAATCAGGAAATCTCGATGTTTGGTGACCGGAACCTGATGAAACAGGCCTGTCGCATCTTTATGGACAATGCCATGAAATATACACCGACTGGCGGACAGATTTCAGTCCGTCTTGGCAAAGAAGGGGAGTCCATTGCGATAAGCATCAAGGATACCGGATCAGGTATGACGAATAATGAGTTAAAGCACATCTTTGACCGCTTCTACCGTTCGGACCAGTCGAGAACGAAGGAACGGGGCGGTTATGGTCTGGGACTCGCAATTGCCAAGATCATTATCCTGGGCCACAATGGGAAAATCAAAGTGCGAAGCAAAGTTGAAGAAGGTTCCGAATTTATCATTTTGCTCTCCTAATAATAACCCTAGAGATATGGGGAGACTTTTGTCTCTCTTTTTTTGTGCGTAAAGCAATTAATAGAAATATTGGAAAATTAAGGTTGCAATTTGCCTGGCTTGTGAATAAGATATTTCGAAATCAGTTCTTAAGAAGTTAAGATACGAGGAGGGGGAAAAATATGTACGGTTCTTATGGTTATGGCCGCGGCTGCGGAATGGGTGCCGGTGCTGGCATAATCGCTATTGCAGTACTGATCCTGATTGCTCTGGGCGTTATCTTCTAAATCAATTTTGGCATGCAGCATTTATCAGGTATTCTTTGACCGGGAGGTGAAAAACATGGCAGTTGGAGCAGGTACTTTCGGCGGAACATTTGGCGGCGGCGGTTGCCTCTGCGGCATCGCGATCGTAGTGGTTATCATTCTCCTCTTAATTGCAATGGGGATCGTTTTCTAAATGATCTGATATAGGATTGATCTTATTCAATATCCAGAATAAAGAATCAATAGTCAACAAATCTTTAATATTTTGAAGAAGACAGCCCGAGACATCAAAACTCTGTGCTGTCTTTTTTGACTGCCATGATACTTTAAAGCAAGCCAATTTCGGGGAAAATGTAAATGGCTTTTTTTGTCGAAAAAAATTGCTTAAAATAGGCTCAAATGTTAGAATATGACTCAGAGCATTGCATATCCTGGATCTTAAAAAATTTCTTAATCTAATGCTTATCCAATTTCAAATATAATTTAAAAAATAAAAGCAAAATGGATTATGTTAAAGGAATTTAAGGAAAAAAAAAGAATTAATGCTCCATGATTAACATATTCGGTTGTAATTTAGCCTGTATTTCCGAAAATGAGATTAATGCCTATACCCAACTAATCTCGGAAAAAAGAAAAATAAGTTTGGGCAGAATGAAGTATATCGAAGATGTGAAAAGATCTTTACTGGGAGAACTGCTTATCCGCAAAATTGTCAGGAAAAATTATTTCCGAGGAAATGCTGAAATTTCTTTTGGTGTAAACGATTATGGCAAGCCTTATGTCAAAGACCTAGAAGCATTTCATTTCAGTATTGCCCACTCTGGAGAATGGGTTGTTTGTGCGACAAGCGATCAAAAAGTAGGTGTTGATCTCGAACAGATCCGTCCGGTTGACCTGGAGATTGCCAGACAGCATTTTACTGAACAAGAGAACAGGTTCTTAACGAGCCTCAGCCAGGACAGGAAAGTAGAATACTTTTTTAAACTTTGGACGCTTAAAGAAAGCTATCTTAAAGCAAAGGGCACAGGCCTTGCGGGTAATCTTAAAGAAGCTGATTTTTCCAGCATGGCCGGATCCAGTTTTTCTTATCCGAATGAAGGGCTGTTCTTTTATATTTGCCCATTTGATCCGGGTTACGCTGTAGCAGCATGCGGCTGCGAAAAAGAATTCAGTCCCGAAGTTCATGAGGTAAACATCCGATATTCAGACTTTTGAGCTTCTCTGAATACAAGCCATAGTTTATAAGGTTGACAAGGTACGGGAAAATTTGCAGATTTATGGAGGGCTGCTGTTCTATGGTCGAATATTATCCATTATCAATTCCGCAAAGAGGCATTTGGTATTTAGAGAAACTTCATCCAGGCACAAGCATCGGCAATATTGCTTCAACCTTGAAAATTAAAGAGAGCATAGATCTCCGGCTTCTCGAAAAGTCCATCAACCTTGTGATCGAAAAAAATGAAGCGCTCAGGTTCAGGTTTCGGGAAAAAGACGGACAGGTATTCCAATATGTTGCCGAATTTACATATTCGAAAATAGATTTCTTTGATTTCAGCGAGGGTGGTCTCAAACGGCTGTATGTCTGGGACCAGGATGAGACCAAAAAACCATTTACCATTAATGACAGCCCGCTGGTTTATTTTTCTATCATTAAAATCAACGAAAAAGAGAATGTGATATACTGCAAAATCCACCATCTCATTTCTGATGGGTGGACTGTTGTTTATATAGGCAATAAAATTATGGAGTATTATAACATGCTGAAAGAAGGCGTTTCCTTTAATCAGGAAAATGACCCTTCTTATTTGGAATATGTCCATAGTGAACTTGAGTACATGCATTCTCCTAAGTATATCAAAGATAAGGAATACTGGGAAAATGTCTTCGCGGATACACCGGAAATGACCACACTGAAAAGCAAAGCAGCCAAGATAAACCATACCGAAGCTGTCAGAAAAACGTTTAAAATTCCCAATAAATTGTCCGGAAAAATTTCTCAATACTGCCTGGAAAATAAAACATCGATTTTTACCCTTTATATTTCCGCGCTCTGTATCTATATCAATAGAATATCCAATAAAGAAGATATCGTTCTTGGGGTGCCTGTACTGAACCGCGCCAATGCTCGGGAAAAGAAAACAGTCGGAATGTTCATCAGCACGATACCGCTTAGGGTCAATATCGATAACGATACAAATTTCCAGGATTTCTGCCATAAGCTGACTAGAAACTGGATGGATATCCTGAGGCATCAAAAATATCCGTATGATGAGATTTTAAAACATGTTAGAAAACACAACAGAAGTATCGAAAAATTATATGAAATTGCCGTATCTTACCAAAATGCCAAATTTGTCAAAAACAGTGATATTAATAGCTGTGAGGGCAGATGGCATTTTTGCGGTCACCAGACAGAATCACTTTATATTCATATCAACGAACGCGAAGACGACGGCAATATCATTATTGACTATGACTATCTGACGGATCTTTTCTATAGCAAGGAAATTGAATTTATTCATGACCACGTGCTGAGGATTCTTTGGCATGCACTGGATAATTCAGTGAAAAAAATCTCAAAACTAGAGATGATTTCAGAAAAGGAAAAGCAGAGAATCCTGTGTGAGTTCAATAACACCGGATTATTCTTCCCTCACAACAAAACGGTTGCCCAGTTATTCGAAGAACAAGCAGAAAGAACGCCGGCCAAAACAGCATTGATTTTTGAGGAGAGTAGTATCTCCTATTATGAGTTGAATCAAAGAGCGAACCGGCTTGCCAGAGTACTCAGGGACAAGGGCGTTGGGGCTAACAAATTTGTAGGAATTTTTGTTCCACGTTCTCTGGAGATGATTGTATCGATCCTGGCAGTACTGAAAGCCGGCGGTGCTTACCTGCCAATTGATCCTGACTATCCTTCCCAGCGAATCGATTATATGCTTGAAGACAGCCATACTACGATTCTGTTAACCTGTCAGAAACTCATGAAAGAGATCCATTTCAGCGGGGAAGTTATCGATGTTTTTAGTCACAATGAACAATTGGCTGGATTAGCTAACCTGCCGAAAGTCAATACACCACAGGATATCGCCTATCTGATTTATACATCCGGTTCGACTGGAAAGCCCAAGGGTGTCATGGTCCAGCATTCAGCCATTGTGAATCTGATTTCGGGAATAACGGCAAAGATCGACTTTTCTCCCGAGAAGGTCATGCTGTCGGTCACAACGATTTCTTTTGATATTTTTGTCGCGGAATCTTTATTGCCTCTCAGCAGGGGGCTCACAGTCGTAATCGCGAACGAAAAGCAGCAAATTATTCCGGAAGAACTTAATAAAGTAATGTATAATCATGATATTAATATATTTCAGGCCACACCTTCAAGGGTTCAGCTGCTGCTGAGTAGCGATCTGGAGCTTACGGGGATCAGAAATCTTACTGATATTCTAGTAACTGGAGAAGCAATGTCCACTGCGGTATTGAACGATTTAAAAAGGGTCGTATCGTCCTCAGCAAAAATATATGATTTATATGGGCCGACCGAAACGACGATTTGGTCGACTATGGCCGATGTTACTTATGAAAGGAAGCCCCATATCGGCAAACCTATTGCTAATACGCAGGTTTATATCCTTGACCACTATATGAATTTACTGCCAATTGGAATTCCAGGGGATTTGTTTATCGGTGGAACGGGTGTCTCGAAAGGCTATTTTGGAAAAGACGATCTAACCGCTGAACGCTTTATTGCCAATCCTTTTCTTCCTGGAGAAAGACTTTATAAAACAGGGGACCTTGCTAGGTGGTATCCAGAAGGAGATATTGAATACCTGGGGAGGACTGATTATCAAATAAAAATCAGAGGATACCGAATTGAGCTTGGTGAGATTGAAGACGAACTTCTTCAACATCCTAACATTAGGGAGGCCGTTGCGGTTGTCAAAGAAAATTTAAACAATAGTAAAGTAATATGTGCTTATATTGTTGCAGATACAGAAATAGGCAGTACTGAGGTAAAGGCCTATTTAGCACAGTATCTGCCTGATTATATGATCCCAAGCTATATTATCCCAGTTGATTTCATTCCTAAAACTCCAAATAATAAGATTGACAGGAATTCACTACCTGAGTGTGAGGAAAATGCAGCAAAACCTATTCTACCAAGAAATTCATTAGAAAGGACAATTGCGAAAGTCTGGTGCTCTTTACTGGGTAGAAAATCTGTCGGTATTGATGATAATTTCTTTGATCTAGGCGGAGACTCACTTACGATTGTCCAGCTTCAAGTCCTGTTGACGAAAAAAGGTATTGATATAGAGATTCAGGATCTTTATGAATATCAGACGATCAGACAAATATCCGAGAATATGGAGGCTCAAAAAGACAGTGCTCAAAGTGGTTTGATTAGTGAAAACCCGATTGAGGAGATTAGTCTTGATTATGATGTACAGCCTAGCCTGAAGAGGGCGCAGCACATCTTGCTGACCGGAGCTACTGGTTTTTTAGGGATACATTTGCTGGAACAGCTGCTTAAGCAAAAAGACTGTAATATTTACTGTTTATTGAGAGGAAAAACGATTCGGGAAGCGGAAGATAAACTGCGAAAACAACTGGACTTTTATTTCAATGGAAGATACAGTCAGGAGTTAAACCAGCGGATCATCATTATTCCTGGTGATATTGCGCAGGACCAGTTTGGACTGGATGGCAATATTTATCAATATCTTCTGGGAAAGATCGACCTAGTCATTCATTCAGCTGCAATCGTAAAGCATTACGGGTTATATAGGGACTATCTGAATGTCAACATTAAAGGCACAGAAAGAGTAGCTGAATTCTGTCTACAGGGAGATATTCGTCTGAACTATGTTTCTTCGATTACTGTGTCGGGAAACTATCTTACAAATAACATCCACGAGGAAAGGGTAGATTTTACAGAATCAGACTTGTATATCGGACAGGATTACAGCGGCAACGTTTACGTAAAAAGCAAGTTTGAATCGGAACGATTTATTTACCAGAACGTCAAAAATGGTTTAAAGGCGGATGTCTATCGCATCGGTGTTTTGACCGGTCGTTACAACGACGGGCAATTTCAGAAAAATATTCAGGAAAATGGTTTCTATGAGAGGATCAAAGCAATTATTGAGCTTGGTTTTGTTCCGAAAATCTGGGCGGATGAACAGTTAGAATTTACTCCGGTCGATTATTGCAGCGAAGCGATAGGCAGGTTAATCAATTTATCTGCAGGAACACGTATCTTCCATTTGTTTAATCATAAAACGGTCAGCCTTGCCAAAGTAGTTGAGATGTTAAACAATTTGGGCATCCATATTGAAATTGTTGCTAATGATATTTTTGTTCAGATTGTTGAAAAGAATATGAAAAAGCATAACGTCAGTCCTGCCGTTAACGAGCTGCTAAAGGGAAAGTTTTCTGCTTATTTTCAGACGGTGAATGTTAAATCAGAGATTACCCGGAATGAATTGAACCTAGCAGATTTTGACTGGCCGGATATTGACCAGGCTTATATTTCAAAAATTATTTGTTATATGAGCAAGATCAATTATCTAAATGAAAACCAGGTTAGAAGGAACATTGTATGTTAAAAAAGATGAAAGAGTCTTTTCAAAAGAGAATAAGTCTGCAGATAACACTTATCTATACACTCGTTATTCTTTGTACGGTACTCGCATTATATTTTATCATTCCGTTTGTATTCAACTATCCACCAGGGTCCATCAATACCAGCTTTGATGTTGACGTCTCCTATATATCCTACAATACTCAGTTTATTATTATTACGTTTTTGATTATCATTCCGAGCTTCATATTTTTTAAATTGTCTCTTTCCAATATTGATCAGTGGGCTTCTTTAGTAGCGGAAAATTCTGAGGAGTCACGTTTGAAACTGCGGAAGATCAGGAAAAAATGTATTAACATACCCTATATTATTTATTTCGGACAAATTATTGTATCGCTCATTGTCTTGTTTATCATTCTATTTATCACAGGTAGTCATCCGTTAACCTTGATCTACCGAATTGTCATTCTGGTATTTTCTTTCGCAACGCTGGCAGCACTTTTCTCCTTCATTTTCTCCAAAAGAATGTTTACCAATATCCTATTAAAGACTTCCGTCAATAATGAGCATCAAGGAATAAATCTAAGCATTCGAAGAAAAATCATACTTCACGTCTTGCCAACAATTATCATCGCCATTTTATTTACATCTTTAGTTGGCTATTCCAGATTGATTACCGAAAAAGGCGATCTTATTTATAAAATGTATTCAGAACAGCTAAAAACGAATGTTGCCATGGGGACTTATGATGAAAAAAAGGTAATAGAGGCTCTAAGTCGCATTGTCTTGGTGAATAAAGACCATGATTCGAGGTTTATTATTACACCAGAGGGAGATTATATTTCTCTTGATAATAAAAATGCAAGTAATTTTTTTATTAAATATGCCATTGAAGTATCGAACAACTATGACGGAAGAATCTATGAAGACTATACAGTCGAATCTCAGGGAACATCTGTAAGAGTTCCAGGCCCTAACGGCGATTATATTATTGGTATTAAATATGATATTTCTTCCTATAATACAATTGTTTATTTTTCTGTAAGCTTCATCCTGCTGTTCATGATTAACTTTATCGTCTTAAACTACTTCTCCAGGTCCCTCGGCGAGGACGTTTCGAGGGTTGCTAAAAACCTCTCGGACATCTCGCATGGCGTTAACGTTGATCTTGATCAGAAGCTGGCGATTACCTCCAATGATGAAATTGGGGATCTGATTATTGCCTTCAATAAAATCCAGGAAAAAGAAAAAGCAAACATTGAATCGATGAAAGAAAACCAGGCCATCATTCTGGAACAAGAAAGGCTGGCTTCACTTGGCCAGCTGATTGGCGGAATCGCCCATAACCTGAAAACACCGATCATGTCGATTGCCGGAGGTATCGAGGCACTCAAGGATTTAACGAATGAATACAAGGAATCTATTGAAGATAAAGCTGTATCACCTGCCGATCATTACGAGATTGCAAAAGAGATGCAGGAATGGCTTGATAAGATGAAGCCATACTGTTCCTATATGACAGATATTATCAGCGCAGTTAAAGGTCAGGCAGTACAGATGAACTACGCCGGCTCAGATAAGTTCACCGTGGAAGATTTGGTCAAAAGAATTGACGTTTTGATGAAGCATGAGCTGAAAAAATACCACTGCAAGCTTAAACCTGATTTCCAAATTGATCTGCAGACAGAAATACGAGGAGAGCTGAACAGCCTGGTACAAGTATTTGACAATCTGATCATCAACGCAATGCATGCCTACGAGGGGCAAATAGGAGAGATTGGTTTCAGCATTTACAAAGAAAGACATAACCTCGAATTTGTTCTAAGCGATCATGGTAAGGGTATTCCTGAGGAAGTGCAGAAAAAACTGTTCAAGGAAATGTTTACGACCAAAGGTAAAAATGGCACAGGTCTTGGACTTTACATGTCGTATTCTACAATTAGAGGACGATTTTCGGGTAATATGAAATTTAAATCGCAGGAAGGCGTCGGCACTACATTCTATATCACAATTCCTTATCTATTCGCACACGTACAGGAGGCTAACGATGAGACGTTCAACTAATCGCGTTAATCTAGACTACAAAATTTTAATTGTTGATGACGAACAAGGAATTATTGATTCGCTGTCTGTTGTCCTAAAAAGAAGCGGCTACCAATTTGTTGGCCTGACCGATCCGTTGGAGGCTATTGAAAAAGTCCGTGAAGAGAAGTATGATTTGTTGATTCTTGACTATTTAATGTATCCGATCCATGGAGACAAGGTCGTAGAGAGAATCAGAGAGTTCAACAACGAACTGTATATTCTTTTGCTGACAGGCCACAAGGATCTTGCTCCGCCGCTGGAAACCATCAAAGCGCTGGAAATCCAGGGTTACTGCGAAAAAGGTGACCGTTTTGACCAGCTGCTCCTGCTCGTTGAATCCGGAATCAAATCGATTTCCCAAATGCGGACGATCAAGAAGTTCCAGGAAGGCCTGAATAAAATTCTGCAGTCTGTTCCTAAAATATATCAGCTTCAGCCGATAGACAACATTCTGGAGGATATTCTGGCTGAAATCCTGCCTTTGGTCAACAGCAAAAATGCTTTTATTCTGGTCGATGATATAACCAGGATTAGTTCCGGCAATAACAGCATATTTAAAGGGATTGGGAAATATAAGAAAAAAGTGGCCGATTTTATGGAAATGCTCGATCCGGAACTGATGGAGTTTATTGGCAGCGCCAGAATCAATAAAAAGGTCGTTAAGCTTGATAAAAAAGTAATTATTCCTCTGATTAACGAATATCTTCAGGACATTGGCATCATTTTTGTAGAAGGGGACGATCTTGAGGATGGACTGAAACTGCTTGAGATCTATTCCAACCAGGCCTCCTCATCCATCAATAATGCGTTTCTACATTCCCTAGTGAATATTAAAAATGATGAGCTGAACAAAACGTATGATCAGCTCAGAGAAACCTACATGGATACGATTGAAGCCCTAAGAATGGTCGTCGATGCAAAGGATATTTATACCCGCGGTCATTCCGACAGAGTAGCCTATTTTGCCGTTAAGATCGGTGAGGCTTTTCATTTCTCCAAGGAGGAGCTCGAATTGCTGCGGATCAGCGGTATTTTCCATGATGTTGGGAAAATAGGTACTTCAGATGATATTCTGTTTAAGTCCCAGAAGCTAAACGAGAAAGAGTATGAAGAAATTAAAAAACACCCGTTGAAAGGGGCAAGAATTCTGTCGGCCGTATCGATGTTTAAAGAGGTGGTTCCGATTGTCAAATGTCACCATGAACGCATCGATGGCAAAGGATATCCGGAAGGGCTGACGAAAGATGAAATCCCGTTCCCGGCGAGAATTATTTCTGTTGCCGATGCTTTTGATGCGATGATTTCCGACCGGCGCTATCGCTCCAGACTGAAGTTTGAGGAAGCCAGGAATCAGCTCATTCAGGGATCCGGGACTCAATTTGATGCGGAAGTAGTCGAGAAATTCATTCACCAGCTGACTGATTTCGAACAAATGGCTAAGGAGGTTGCTTCAACGTTTGAATGAAATTCATAAAACCGTAATTGAAAGTTCACGAAACGGACATAATGAACCCTTACAATCGTAGATATAATCGTGCAGTTATGTAAGGAGAGAATCTGATGACGATACTTATACCGGCCTATGAACCGGATGAACGGCTTCTAAGGTTGATAGAGAATATAAAAGAAAAGTGCGATTTTCAGATTGTGATTGTAGACGACGGCAGTGGCAAGCCTTATGAGAGGATATTCAAAGGCGCAGGCAAATTGGGCTGCACCGTGTTAACACATCCGGTCAATCAAGGCAAAGGGGCTGCCCTGAAGACGGGATTTCGATATATTAAGGAAAAAGGTGAAAAAGAAGGGGTTATCTGTGCCGACAGTGACGGACAGCATTTGCCTGAAGATATCATCAGAGTTGCCCAGGTTGCCAAGGAACACCGCGGATTTATCGTTCTTGGCTCTCGGAAGTTTTCCGGCAAAGTTCCTCCACGCAGCCGTTTCGGAAATACGGTAACCCGGGCAGTATTTTCTGTCTCTTCCGGTTCGCATTTGACCGATACGCAAACAGGTTTAAGAGGATATTCAGCTGATATGCTCGACTGGTTAGGCGCCATCCAGGGGAAAAGATTTGAATATGAAATGAACATTCTGCTCGAGGCGAAGGCAGCGGGCTATTGGTTCTACGAAGTATGGATCAATACAGTCTATGACGAAAAAAATAGATCCTCCCATTTCCGGACCTTTTCAGATTCGGCCAGAGTATATTATCCGATTCTTAAATTTTGTACCTCTTCTTTGATGTCCGGAGCGCTTGACTTTGCTCTGTTGCTATTGTTTCAATTCTCCACATCAAATCTGCTGATCGCTGTAGTTGGGGCAAGAGTCTGCAGTTCCATTTTCAATTACAGCATGAACCATTACTTTGTCTTTTCCCGGAATCAAAACACGGAACATTATAAATCTGTCCCGAAATACTTTTCACTCGTCGTATTTATCATGGCATGTAATTACGGACTGATGTATCTCTTCCACATTCTGATCGGTACACCATTGGTTTTTGCCAAGATTATCACCGAATTAACACTTTTCTTATTCAGTTACTGGTTGCAGCGCAACTTTGTATTTAGTTCGAAAAAAGCCCCTGATCACGGCAAATAAAAAAACAAAAAAGATGATTTGCTCTGTAGTCCGTGGCCACGCCCGGCTTTTTTGTTTTTAGTGCAAGGTTCAATACCATATTGAGCATTGGTTTGGACATAGGTTCCTAATTCAGCACGCAAATAGGAATAAATAGGAATGAATATGAAGAAATACGCGATGTATCCCCCCCACCAGGATTGTAAAAATTGAAGTGTAATTTATAATTGATCTAAGCAGTCCATGAAAAATTTACAGAAATATGGAGGTGCTGTAGAATGCATATGGCAGATGCTTTGATTTCGCCGGTAATTGGTGGAACCATGTGGGTCGCTACCGCAGGGGTAGCGGCTTATTCGATAAAAAAAATTCAGGATGATTTGGAGGAAAAAAAGGTTCCTTTGATGGGAGTTATGGGAGCTTTTGTTTTTGCATCCCAGATGATCAATTTTTCGATTCCAGGAACGGGTTCCAGTGGACATCTTGGAGGAGGGTTGATTCTAGCTGCTATGCTTGGGCCGTACGCTGGGTTCCTGGCCATGGCATCAATATTGTTGATACAGGCCTTGTTTTTTGGCGATGGCGGGCTTTTGGCTTACGGCTGTAATGTATTCAACCTGGGATTCTATACTTGTTTTATTACTTATCCTCTGATATACGAGCGGTTTGTTAAAAAAGGGATTTCAGCTAAACGCATTATGGCCGGCTCGATGATTGCAGCGATTGTCGGGCTTCAACTGGGGGCTTTCAGCGTGGTTTTGGAAACGTTCTTTTCTGGAAAGACGGAGCTTCCGTTTTCAACTTTTGTGCTCATGATGCAGCCTATTCATCTTGCAATCGGGATTGTGGAAGGGCTGGTTACCGCCGCAGTACTTACTTTCGTATGGAAAGCGAGGCCTGAACTTATTGAGAAGCAGATATCGGGAAAAATCTCAGGCAATGCTTCCATAAAACGGATCATATACGGACTTGCTATTGCAGCAGTCGTTATCGGTGGAGGACTCTCTTGGTTTGCATCGTCAAATCCGGACGGTTTGGAATGGTCTATGGAAAAGACCGCCGGGACCGCGGAACTGGCAGATTCCGGAGGAATTTATGGCATTTTAGCAGATATTCAAAGCAAAACAGCATTTCTGCCGGATTACAGTTTTAAAAATGATGGCAGCGTGAGCGAAGAACAAGTCTCAGAGACAAGCGCTGAGGTTGCATGGCCAGCTGTAGATGCAGGAACAACAGTATCCGGATTGCTGGGCGGTGCGATGACACTTGTATTGGCAGTCATGATAGGGTTTTTTATCCGCTACGTAAAGAGAAGAAAGAAGAAAGTTACTGCATGAACCATCTTACGGTGGGAAACGATATCAAACGATATCCTTGAATTATTATATTCCGGAAGTAGGATTGAAAAGCAATAATGGCTGACTTTACAAGTTCGTTATACAACATGAGGCTTATGGATGAGCTGGCCTGTAAGGACACGTTTGTCCATAAGCTTCATCCGCTGATTAAGATATTGACGACGATCGCCTACTTATTCGTCGTGGTCTCCTATGACAGGCACGAAATTATCGGTTTGCTGCCCATGCTTTTCTACCCGGTGGTGGTTTTTTTTCTTGCAGAGCTGCCGATCAAACAGGTGCTGGCAAGATTACTCCTGATCGAACCGTTTATTATTGCAATCGGTATTTTAAACCCGTTTTTTGATTCTCAGGTCATTATCGTGGGTGGATTTGCAATATCCAGAGGGTGGATCACTTTCGCTTCAATCCTGCTGAAAAGTCTCTTCACGATCACAGCTGCTCTGATTCTTATTTGTACGACAGGAATGGATAAACTTGCCGCCGGTTTGCGTATGCTGAAGGTTCCACGGCTTTTTGTTTTGCAGCTGCTGCTGACATACAGGTATATTTCCGTCTTGATCGAAGAAGTATCCAGAAGCATAAGGGCATATAAGCTTCGAGCCCCCCAGCAAAAAGGCATTCACCCCAGTGTTTGGGGAACGCTCGTTGGCCAGCTGCTCCTGCGGACGATTGACAGGGCGGAGAGAGTGTATCAGGCAATGTTTGTACGCGGTTTTACAGGGGAATACTATACAGGAGCCGACACCTGGGTAACCTTAAGGGATGTCGCCTATTTCGGCGGCTGGCTGTCGTTTTTTATTTTAGCAAGAATGGTTAATATTCCATTAATGATTGGTCTATTAATATCAGGAGTGATAAGCTAAATGAGCCATCATAAGTTAGAGACCAAAACAATTAATTATGTTTATCCGGACGGCAACAAGGCGGTTAAGGATATCTCATTCACAATTCACCATGGGGAGTCGGTCGGTATTGTCGGTGCGAACGGGGCAGGAAAATCCACCCTACTCATGTTACTGATGGGTGTTCTTTTTCCGAGCAGCGGAGAGGTGTTGGTCGGCGATATTCACGTTACCAAAAAAACATTGCCGTTAATCCGCCAAAGACTCGGAATGGTTTTCCAGGACCCGGATGACCAGCTTTTTATGTCGACGGTCTATGACGATGTGGCCTTTGGTCCCCGGAATTACCGTTATGATGAAAAGGAGGTGGAAAGCAGGGTTTTTCAAGCTTTAGAGATGGTCGGCATCTTACATCTGAAAGACCGTCCGCCTTTTAAACTGTCCGGCGGAGAAAAAAGGGCTGCAGCGATTGCATCTGTTCTTTCCATGCAGCCCGATGTCCTGATCATGGACGAACCGACTGCTTCGCTTGACCCAAGATCGCGCCGTAGAGTCATCAACTTGCTGAATTGTTTCGAACATACCAAAATCATTACGAGCCACGATCTCGATATGATCCTAGATATCAGCAGGAGAGTCATCGTGATCAAGGACGGCGAAATTGCTGCCGACGGAGAATCTGCCGAGATATTGGCGGATGCTGAACTACTTGACCAATGCGGGCTTGAGGTACCGATTTCATTGCAAAGATGCCCAAAATGCGGAGAGCGGTTCCTCACGGGCAGGTCATAGGGTGAAATGTGATATAAGTAGATACATTTTTCACAATCCTGTAAACAAAAGTTCACAGGATTGTCATAAATAATGATTAAAATAATAAATAATCTGTAACCCGATTATTTTGCATAAGCAAATTTAATTTAAAAGGTGGGGAATGACGTGGACTTTAACAACGATAACCATTATAAAGATTATAACGCTTATCACGACTATCCGTATAATGGGGAGCAGCCGCGGAGAAAGAAACCGGGGATCATGGTTATTGCAATTGTCGCGATCATCAGCGCCTTGCTTGGTGGGACGGCATCTCTCACTTTGGCCCCAATAATCTATCCTGAAATCATGAGTATCCAAAATCAGAGCGGCAGTTCGGCTAAGACAAATGCACTCGTCACAACCCAGGCGGTCGCGAATACTTCGACGAGTGCAGACAGCAGCGGCAGCACGTATCCGGTGGTAAAGATATCGAAAACAGTAGGTCCGGCTGTCGTGGGGATTGCCAATTTTCAGAGCGGCGGCAATCTATTTGGCCGGTCAAGTGAACTTGCCGAAGTAGCCAGCGGGTCCGGCTTTATTATCGATGCGCAGAAAGGGCTTATTGTGACTAACAATCACGTTATCGAAGGTGCCGAGAAACTGGTCGTAAGTCTCGCTGATGGGCGTAATATCACAGGCAAACTCGTGGGAGGAGATGCGCGGACAGATCTGGCCGTTGTTCAAATATCAGCCGACAATCTGACTGCAGTCAGTCTTGGAGATTCCAGTACGCTTCAAGTCGGAGAACCTGTGGTTGCGATTGGGAATCCAGGTGGAGAAAATTTTGCCCGCTCTGTGACGACGGGTGTGATTTCAGCGACGAACCGTTTTCTGGAGCTGCAGGGAGAAGCAAGTTTTAATCTAATTCAGACCGATGCGGCGATCAACCCCGGAAACAGCGGAGGACCACTGGTAGATTATCATGGAAAGGTCGTTGGCATCAATGCAGCTAAAAACCAAGACACCGGCTATGAAGGAATGGGCTTCGCGATTCCGATTACGGACGCCTGGCCGACGATCCAACAGCTGATTAAGAAAGGCTATGCTGCCCATCCAGGCATTCTGGTCTCGATCGACGAACGGTATACTGTTGAATGGGCTTCTCAGCAAGGATGGCCTGCTGGCGCCTATATTTCAGCGGTTTCAACTGAAGGACCTGCCTATAAAGCCGGGATTCGCGCCGGAGATGTCATTACCAAGGTCAATGGCGTTGAAATCACCAGTTCGCTTGAAATGACCCATGAATTGTTTAAATTTGAGGTTGGAGATGCGGTCACCGTTACCTATTACCGTCAGGGGAACACAAAAGACGTTAAGGTTACACTGACAGAATTAAAATCCTGAGCAGCCGACCTTAGCGATCAGATAAGAAAAAACCTTGCACCGTTCTGAGATGCGAGGTTTTTTCTTATGTTGCTTATACGAAAGCAATTCCTTTGCAGGAGCTCGTTTCGATCAGTATCAGGATCTAGAATTCCTGCACCAGTTTTTCAAATGCGGGAATGGAATTCACGATGGTATCCATACTTACGCAGTAAGATATCCTGATATAACCGGGACAGCCAAATCCGCTTCCAGGGACAAGCAATAAATTATATTTAACGGCCCTTTTGACAAATTCAACATCGTCCTCGATCAGTGCTTTCGGGAAAAGGTAAAAGGCTCCCTGCGGTTTGACGCATTCAAAACCAAGTGCAGTCAAATGCTCATATAAATAATCTCTTTTCTTTTGATAATCCGCGGCATCTGTTTTGACATCAAGGGAATCACCGACAACTTTCTGGAACAATCCGGGAGCATTGACAAACCCAAGTGTTCGGTTACAAAAGCTCAAAGCGTTATTCAGCACGTCAGCGTCTTTAATTTGGCTGCTCGTTGCAATATATCCGATTCTTTCTCCGGCAAGGCCGAGCGATTTACTGAAGGAATTAACAATGATGCTGTTTTCAAAAATGGACAGGATGTTCGGGATTTTCATCCCGTCATAGACAATCTGGTCATAGGGCTGATCAGAAATAATATAGATAACAGTTTTATATTCATCTTGTTTTTTTAGCAGGACTTCTTTGATTTGTTTCAGCTTCTCCTTGCTGTAGACAATGCCGGTGGGATTGTTTGGGGTATTAATAATAATCGCCTTTGTTTTAGGCGAAATCCCTTTTTCCAGGGCATCCAAGTCTGGCTCGAGTGTCCGGCGGTCCGGCGGTACAATGATTGGTTTCCCACCATGGTTATCTGTATAGAACATATATTCAACAAAATAGGGGGCGAAGATAATAACCTCTTCACCAGGATTCAGAAGCGCTTTCAGTACAACATTCAGTCCGCCGGCAGCGCCGACCGTCATGATAATATTATCTTGGGTAAGTTCGATTTCACTGTCATGCTGAAGCGACCGGGCAATTTTTTCTCTGACTTCGGGATAGCCGGCATTGTTCATGTATTTATGAATCCCTTTATAATTCCCGGTGACATAGTTTTTTAGAGATTCTATGACCTCTTCCGGCGGCTCAGAAAAGGGGTTACCCAAACTGAAGTCATAGACGTTTTCGCGTCCATAAATTTTAGTGAGTCTTTCCCCTTCCTCAAACATTGCTCTGATCCAGGAGGCATTCTTTAAATTATTGACTACTTTTTCCGAAAACACGCACATTTCTCCTTTAGGAACATCTCATATTATTACTGGTATTATTCTACCTCATTTGATCTTGACAAAAAAGTCTATTTGCTGAAGTCTGAAAAAATAGCCGTATCGATGAAAAAAACGTCAGGAATAAAAGAAAACAGGAATATAGAAGAAAATGTCGAATTTTACAGTTAATCAGACGAGAAAAAGATTTGAGGGATTAAAATGTTCTATGCCTATTTAAATGATCAGGCTGCAGTCATTATCATTTTATGTTTTTCTTTTCTGAATTCGGTATTTGTATTTACCATGAACAAGGAAAAGAGTTTTTCAGCTCTTTTTGGATTCAGTTTTATTGTACCGTTTCTATTAGCACTGCTTAGTATAGCCTATCCTGACATGGTACTGCGTATTAAAGTGCTTCATCATACAAATTTTGCTTTTCTCTGCTTGTTGTTTATACTGATATTATCATGGCGGTGGAAGAATTACGCTGCATCTGCCGCTTTAAGCGTAATTTTCCCCTTTTTGGTACTTTTCATAGTCATGAAGGCCGACCACCTGCCGGTTATTCTGACGATAACGGAATTCTTAAGCGGTGCGGATGTTGTCCTGACAGCCGGCATTATTGTATTGATGCATCAATTTCTCGGCGAAAAGCAGATGTCATTGACCTGGGGAGTCATATTTATGGGTTTTGGACAGCTGCTCCAATATGAATTTCCTACCAATTCCTCTTTCCTGATTCCGTTCTGTCAGTTTGCCGCGTACCTGCTGTTTTACTGTTATATCCAAAAAACATCAAAGGAACCGTACCGTTTAAAATTGGCGAACGCTGAAGAGAAGATTGCAGACATCAATAAGACCATCAACTACGAAGTAAAGAGAAAAATGCTGGAAATGGAATTGCACAATGAACACTTGCTCAATATGGTCCAGAGAGATCCGCTGGTCGATGCGTATAATAAAAAGGGGATCATGAATTATTTTGGAAACCTGATTGATGATCCCAAGATAGGCGAATTCACACTCATGCTCTTTGACATTGATAATTTTAAAAGCATCAATGATAACCGTGGACATGTTGTCGGGGACATGGTCCTTAAAAAGGTCGTAAGTATTGCCAAGGAAAATATCAGGGAATTTGACATACTTGGTCGTTATGGAGGAGATGAATTCCTGGTCATTTTGCCGAAAACCAAAATAACGGATGCCCTGATTGTCGCCGAACGGTTCAGAAAAAGAGTCAGTGAAGAGCCGGGTATTTCGGTTTCTATAGGACTAGCTGCTTATCCGGAGGATGGCACGACAGCCCATAATCTAATTGAGACCGCTGATGCTGGCCTGTATCACTCCAAAAGGGTCGGCAAGAACGCAATAAGCCATGCAGGTTCAATGATCTGAACTTTCACAGAATATTAATTGATCGTTCACGAAACGTACACATTTATTCCTTAAAATATCATCCAGGGATCAATCTCTCCTGAAACAAATAGCATTATAGACTGTTGGGGGGAAACTAAAGGGGGTTAGGCAATGGCTCTAGGGAATATACTCATTGCAGACGATGAAGCTAGAATGAGGAAACTGGTTGCTGATTTTTTAAAAAAGGAAGGGTATACCGTCATTGAAGCGGAAGATGGGAAACAAGCCCTGAATATTATTCATTCCGGGCAGCATATCAGCTTGGCCATCCTGGATGTTATGATGCCCGAGACGGATGGATGGACAGTATGCAGGGAAATCCGAAAGAGCGGCCAGATTCCGGTCATCATGCTGACGGCAAGATCTGAGGAATCGGATGAGCTGTTCGGTTTTGATCTGGGTGCAGATGAATATATTACCAAACCTTTCAGTCCGCTGATCCTGGTCGCACGGGTTCAGGCCCTTCTTCGCAGAACCAGTGATCCGAAGGCTAGGGTTAAAAACTTTGAGGGTCTGGAGATTGATAAAAACAGGCGAGTCGTATGTATTGACGGAGAACGGGTAGATTTGAGCCCGAAGGAATATGAACTGCTTTTATATCTGGTAGATAATGAAAGCCTGGCTGTATCAAGGGAACAGATCCTGAATTCAGTTTGGGATTACGATTATTATGGTGACGCCAGAACTGTGGACACCCATATCAAACGGTTAAGGTATAAATTAGGGATCAAAGGAGATTTTATTCAAACCGTCAGAGGACTGGGATACAGATTTGAGGTAATCAAAATTTGAGGTAATTCTAATGAAATCATCAATCAAACTAAAACTATTTACTGCCATAAGTTGTCTGACCTTATTGTATGTTTTGCTTTCGTGGTTTTTAAACGACCAGTTTCTTGCGAAGTATTACTACTTGAACAAGGAAAGCACCTTGAAGGAGTACTACCATGAGATCAATGAAATCTATGATGGCGAGCCGTTCAATATTTTACTCAATCTGGAGAAAATTGAGAGGACCGAGGGCCTGAACATTACGATTCTTGATTCATCCATGTATATCAAATATATTTCTTCATTAAAAGAAGAAGAATTTTTTCATGAGCCATTCAAAAAGCCTGGAGGCTCGGATTATGCGTTCATTCCTGATATTTCGATCCTTAAAGATGCCCAGAATTCCACGCAGCCTGTGATTGTTAAATCCACCGACCGCAGATTGAATTCCGATTTTATTAATCTGGTTGGACAGTTAAATAATGGAGACTATCTGTACCTGAACACTCCGGTGGTCGCGATCGAGGAAAGTGCGGCAATTGCCAATAAGTTTTCTCTTATTACGGGTTTGTTTATTATGGTTATCGGAGTTCTGATCGTATTTTTCTTCACAGACAGATTTACCAAACCGATTCTTCGTCTGAATGAGATCGCTCAATCTATGGTCAAACTGGATTTTGGCAAAAAATACCCGGTGCAGACCTACGATGAAATTGGTGAACTTGGGTCAAGCATTAACTCGCTTTCCACCCAATTGGAGAAATCGATCAATGAGCTTCGGCAGGCCAACGAAAAGCTCATGGAGGATATCGAAAGAGAAAGAAAAATAGACGACATGAGGAAAGAGTTTATTTCCAATGTTTCACATGAGCTAAAGACGCCGATTGCATTGATTCAGGGTTATGCCGAGGGGCTTAAGGTCAATGTCAATGAAAGTGAAGAGGATAAAGACTTCTATTGTAATGTGATCATTGATGAAAGCGCTAAGATGAATAAGCTTGTCAAACAGCTTCTGGAGTTATCGCAGATTGATGCGGGCTACACCCGGCTGGAAAAAACTGATTTTGACTTAAACGAACTGGTTGAATTTGTCCTCAGAAAGAACATGCTGCTGATCAAAGAGAAAAATATTCAACTGACCCAAGAAATTCAGAATAAATTTACGGTTAATGCCGATATCGACAGGATTGAGCAAATCATTGTGAACTATCTGGTCAATGCGATCAATCATGCAGACCAGCGCAAAGAAATTAAAGTCAAGTTCGAAAAAATAGGACAAAAAGCCAGAGTAAGCGTTTTCAACTCCGGCACTCCCATTCCTGAAGAAGCTTCGGATAAGATTTGGACCAGTTTTTATAAGGTGGACAAAGCAAGAACTCGTTCTTATGGCGGCACAGGTCTCGGCCTGTCGATCGTCCGGGCTATTCAGGAACAGCATGGTAATGCGTATGGGGTTCAAAACGTGGAAAATGGCGTCGAGTTTTGGTTTGAGGTAGATTTAGCGGAATAACAAGAAAAGAGGAATTTGTGAGTGAAAAAGAAGTTATTGGTTGTGGGACTTGTTACCTTACTGATTGTGTTAACAGGGTGTTCGGCAAGTGCTTTTTCGACGGCAACGGACGACACGTCAACAGCGCAGATGGAAAGTACACAGACCGAGGGAGTTCGGCCAACCCGGCAGATGGATTTACTCGGAAAAGTGATCAGTGTGGGTGAAAAACAGCTGATCGTCGCAGAACTGCAATCTTCGGATTCTTCACAAAGCAGACAGAAAGCAGCTCCGGGACAAGGAAATACGAGTGCAGAAGCTTCGTCAGCACGGGAAATGAATGATAAGGCGACCGGCATGAACTATACGATTGTCATTGCTGAAGATACACCGATTTTCAGTAGAATGGCAGGCGCAGATGACGCTCAGGAAACCAGTATTAATCTGAGTGATTTAAAAGCAGGCGATATCCTGAGAATATGGGTGAATGGACTGAATACCTCAGAAGAATCCAATGCAGTATACGTGGAATTAGCGTCGCAGTAAACGACTTAAGTCAGAAGTTTCAAGGGAGAAAGTAGGATGAAGTATGAAAAAAATTGCTTTGGTCACTGATAGCACTGCGGATTTACCGGATGAACTATCAAAAAAGTGTCTGGCCCATGTTATTCCTCTTAAAATTCTATTTGGGAAAAAAAGTTTTGTGGATGGAGAGATTAGCCCCAAAGAATTTTATCGGTGTCTAGAACAGGAAGAAGAGCTTCCGAAAACCTCTCAGCCTTCCCCGGAACAGTTTGTTTCCTTATACTCGATGCTTCTTGAAGAATATCAGGAGGTGATTTCCATTCATATTTCTTCCGGCTTAAGCGGTACGTTGAACGCGGCCCATCTGGCCAAAGAAAAAATTAAAGGTGCCGTTCATCTTGTGGATTCTAAGACCATAAGCCTCGGTCTGGGCTTGATGGTAATGGAGGCATCCCAAGCCATCAAAGAGGGTTTGGGATCCGTTCAAGTTCTGGATAAGCTTCAACATGCCAGAAATAGCATTGAAACGCTTTTTACCTTAAATACGCTGGAATATCTTCAAAAAGGCGGAAGAATTGGCAGGGTATCAGGGTTTATGGGGACACTGCTGAATATCAAACCGGTAATCCGGGTAGGCGATGACGGAATTTACCAGAATTTTGGCAAAGTCCGGAGTCAGGAGAAGGCCTTAAAAAGCATTGTCAAGGCTTTTCAGGACTTTGCTGGGAAAAGGACAAATATCAAATTTGCCGTTGCGCATGGATCAGCTCCCCAGGCAGGACTATATTTGAAAGAAGAACTGGAGAATGCTTTTCAAAAACCGGCAGAGATGTTTGCGCAGGTTGGAGCCGTAATAGGTGCCCATACAGGACCGGGTACAGTCGGAGCAGCTATTCAGCTGGAGTAGCCGGTGATAATACGACATTTGTCTAGTGAATTTTGAAGTGCGTCTTAAACTTTTTCTTGGGCTGTTGCAGCCTCGCACAAAATACATCGCTCACACGTTATCGCAGCTATAAACAGGAAGCCACGCTAACATTTCAAAACCTCTGGGCTTAATGTAAGTCGTCGCTCCTTGCCATCCATGGCACCACGACATTAGGCCATCCGTGGCCATCAACCGTTGAAATGTTTTAACGCTTAGGCTTCCTGTTTACTTAACGCTGCTACCACTAAAGTTTGCTTACGTATTTTGTGCAAGTCTGCAATATTTGAAGGAATTAGCATAAATATTTAGCATGGGGAGGGGGCGTACCGAAATAAAATCTTTATTTCGGTTGCGCCCCCTCTCACTTTATACTATGAAATTTTTACCGGCTGATTGCCACCACAGAGCCACATATACATAATATTTTCGCGGGCCGCTTTCGCGATCCTGCTTGTTTATATGCTTTGGCTACTCCATCATTTCGCCCATCCGCGAGACATCATAGCCGCCTAATCCCTTGACTTCCTTACGGTAGGCTTCAGAACGTATAATGGCCAGCAGGGCCTGGAAGTGCGGTTTATTCAGGTCTTCCTGGCGTATCACGAGGTCATATCTTTCCGTTTGCAGCGGAATAAAGTCAAGCCCTGACACCTGCATAGCTGCTTTTTCAATACCCAGCCCTACATCGGCTTCCCCCCGCGCAACTTTGCTGGCCACGGCCATATGGCTCATTTCTTCATCGTAGTAGCCATTGATTAAGTGATGTGGGATACTCTCAAAGCGCAATTTTTCATCAAGCAAGACTCGGGCTCCTGACCCACGTTCGCGGTTAATAAACCGGACGTCCGGTCTGGTCAGGTCTTTCCAGGATATAATATCTTTAGGATTGCTGCGGGAAACATAAAAGCCTTCCTGGCGATAGACCAGATTAATCACGATTGTCTGGTGTCCGGGCATAAGTCTTCGGATATAAGGAAGATTATAATCATCAGCATCACTGTCCCAGAGATGGACAGTAGCAATGTTGGCTTCACCCCTGTAGAGTGCCAGCAGACCATCAATGCTGCCGATACAGCTTCTTAAGAATTTGATATTCGGGTATTGTTTCAAAAGGTGACGGGTTAGAATATCCAGTATGATATCTTGGCCGCAAATAACGACCGTATCCGATATAGAGACATCAGGAAAACGGACGGATTCTGAAGGACGCTCTAAGACTGGATATGGATAAGTATAAGCGTCAGTCGTCATTGAGGCACCTTTGCTTTTCTGAATATAGGCTTCGATATCCATGTCCTCTACTCTTACCTTACGTCCAACCCGGTATGCAGCAAGATCCCCGCGTTTGATCAATTCATAGACGGTATACTTGGATATTTTAAGTTTCTGGGCTACTTCTTCAGGGGTATAGGAAGTGCTTTCGAGCAATGCCAGTCACCTCAATTTTAAAATAATATTGTTTTATTATATCACAGGACAAAACAGTACTCAAAGTAAAAGAACAAAACAATACTAAACACCGAAGAGTTCAGAGTCGTTACAGATGAAAAAAATTACGCCTAGTATACAAATTCGGCGCATTATAACGTAATATAACAACAGCATAAGACAGGGAACAATGGGATGTTAGGTTATGTTAAATTATCATATTAGTCTATATTAGCTTAAGATTGATATTGAAGAGCCAATATATATATTGTATAATAATTTATGCTAGCCTAAGTTGGTTTATGTTTGTTTACTTTGAATGAGCAATAAGGGAATCAATCATATCATTTATTTTTGGGAGGAAAATTCAATGAAAAAAATGGGTGGAATTCTAGTTATGCTTTTGGTTACGTGTTTGGTACTTGTTGGCTGTAGCAGCTCGGGTAGTTCAGCAAATCGTACTGAACAAAAAGAAACTGTTCCGGTTGAGAAAAAAGAGATTTTTGTATCAGCAGCGGCCAGTTTAAAAGATGCCATGACAGAAATAGAAACACAATATGAAGCAAAAAACGCAGGGATTAATCTGACAATTAACTATGGTTCATCTGGTTCTTTGCAGCAGCAGATTGAGCAAGGCGCGCCGACCGATTTATTTATTTCAGCAGGGAAAAAACAAATGGATGCATTGGAAAAAGGAAACCTTTTAGCGGAAGGGACCCGAATGAACCTGCTTGGAAATGATCTTGTACTGATCACAGGAAAAGATAACAAAAGTATCACCAGTTTCCAGGATCTTACCAAGGCAGATAAAATCAGCATCGGTACCCCGGACAGTGTACCGGCAGGAAAATATGCTCAGGAATCCTTGACCAGTATGAAATTATGGAGCACGCTGCAAGCTAAATTCGTGATGGCCAAAGATGTCACCCAAGTACTGACATACGTGGAAAGCGGAAACGTTGATGCAGGTATTGTCTATCAGTCTGATGCTCAGGGATCCGATAAAGTAAAAGTCGTTGCAGTTGCGCCGGCTGACAGCCATAGCGCCATTGTTTATCCTGCAGCTGTAATTGCCGGTACCAAAAATCTGACGGAAGCGAAGAATTTCTTAAGTTACTTAAGCAGTGACGATGCTCAACAAATTTTTGTGAAATACGGTTTTAAAATAATTAAATAAGAAGGAATCATTAATATTCGATGAAATCTGACAGCATGATAAATATTTAGTTGTTTTATATCTAAATAATAGGTATGATAATACTTGCCCGAAATAAAGAATAAATATGTCAAATTATCAAATGATGGCGAGCAGATTTTTGCGGTAAAGAAGCGGTATGTTCCGCAGCATTGCTTTTAATCTGCTGTCATATATTTCACACTTTGATAGGTGTTCTGAATAGGATATTTGTTTGGTACGGATCAGGAGAGACACTCATGGGCTTTGACTACACACCGATTATCTTATCTCTAAAGGTTGCAATAGCAGCAGTTATCATTGTTGTTCTGTTGGGGATCCCTCTAGCTGGCCATATGGCCAGACGAAATTTTCCGGGGAAGGATCTGGTAGAGGCTTTTGTCACTCTGCCGCTGGTTCTTCCTCCTTCGGTTGTTGGCTTTATTCTTCTTTGGCTGTTCGGTAAGAATGGACCTTTAGGTCAATTTCTGGCTGGTGTTTTTCATGTCAGCGTCGTGTTCAATCTGGCAGGAGCAGTCATTGCTGCGGCTGTAGTGTCATTCCCTATGATGTATCAATCGACGAAAGCTGCAATGGAGGGAGTCGACAGAACGCTGGAGAATGCTGCCCGTACCTTGGGTGCAGGTGAGCTGCGCGTTTTTCTTACCATCACAATCCCGCTTTCCTGGCCGGGTATTGTCTCCGGGTTCATCCTATCCTTTGCACGTTCTCTTGGGGAATTCGGAGCCACACTAATGATCGCGGGCAATATTCCCGGAAAAACGCAAACCATGCCGATTGCGATTTATATGGCCAATGAAGGCGGGGATACTGTCACGGCGATGATTCTGGTTACGATCATGACGGTGTTCAGTTTCTTGGTAATCTTTTGGCTGAACCGTTGGTCAAAAAGGCAGCAAAAAGGATTGATTCAGGAAGAGGGGAGTGAGTAAGTAAGATGCTAAAGGCTAAATTTAATTTAACGCTTCGCCATTTTGAGCTTGAGGCTGAATTAGAAGCTGAAAATGAAATACTTGTCCTTGTTGGGCCCTCGGGCTCGGGAAAAACAACGATCTTAAAATGCCTGGCCGGACTGAAAGCTCCTTCCCAGGAGATCATTCAAATCAACGATCGTATTGTCTACTTCTCGGAGAATAAAGTTAATTGTCCTTCAAAAGAGAGGAAGGTGGGATATGTATTCCAGGAGTATGCCTTGTTTCCTCATATGTCGGTCAGAAAGAATATCTTGTACGGGGTAAGTAAGGAAAAACGTCATGCCAAACCGCGGGCTGCTGAGGATATGATGGAAATGCTTGGCATCCTTCACCTTCAGAACCGTTATCCGCAGCATATTTCGGGAGGGGAAAAGCAACGGGTCGCTTTGGCCAGGGCATTAATGACCGAACCTGAGATCATGCTGCTTGATGAGCCATTGTCGGCGCTTGATCAGGAAACAAGAAGCGGGCTGCAGCAGGAACTAAAGAAAATCCAAAGCCAGTGGAAAATTCCTTTTGTTTTGGTCACCCATGATCTTGCTGAAGCAGAATTGCTGGGAGATCAGATCATCCGCATAGACAGGGGAAGACTTGCTTCGCTGAAAAATCTCCAGTCACAGAGAATAAATATCTAATTACACCTAGTTGTTTTATCATATACGATGAAGTCTTGGATTTATGCCAAGGCTTTTTTGTGATTGCCAAATATAAGTTATACAATATATACATGGTTTATGTTGTATAATGTTTGTTTATATTGCATATTGCACAAATTTATTGATCGCATTATAATTATAATGCTTTGTTATATTAGTTTGTGTTAGCTTATGCTTGTTGGTGTACTTTGATTTTCTGGAGGCGACAGAATGAGCAACCTTCGCTCTTTGTTAGTTCTCGATGATAACGAGCTATTTCGGTTGGCCAGTGAGTCAGGGGCCAAGAGAAAAAAAGTCTATTGGGCCCCTGTAGTCTTTGATGCAGGCTGTAGGACTTCGCCTTGCTGCAGGCATTGCAAATGGGAAAGCTTTAAAAATAACACGGCTTCCTTTGGGAAAAGGCGTTCACTTGACGAGGTACTTCGCTCAGCCGAGGAGATGCTGCAAGCAGGCGCTACCCATCTGCTCGCTGCTTCCGGCTGGATGGGATACGAAATCCCCGATTCGTTTTGTGAATATATGCGAGCGATAAAAACCCGTTTTGACGCGGAGGTATACGGGTTGTTCGGAGCTATTAGCGGTACTGCGCTAACGGCTCTTCAAGATGCCGGCATGGACGGCTATCAATGTGGGCTGGAGTCGCCGGACGAACGGATCTACCGCAGTTTTCGCCCGGGCGGAGATTCACTGAGTGACCGCAGAAAGACGTTGCAGTGTGTAAAAACGGCTGGGTTGAAAATATGGAGCGGTTTCTTGCTGGGTTTCGGTCTATCGGATGAAGGGTTTTTAGAAGGTCTGGAATTCCTGAAGGGTCTTTCCTTGGATTGGATCGGCATTCAGCCTTTTGTACCGTTTCCGCATACCAGGATGCAGGCGGAGGATCCTACGAATCCCTATCGCTGGGCACGAGCCATGGCGATTGCACGGTTGTATGCTGATGAGGGGTGTAACATCGTCGCGACGGAAAATGCCGGGGCCTATGCCAATTTCCTTCCATTGACCGGCGCTAATGGTTTCTTCATATTTCCGTCTCAGCAGCGGTAGTATTCCAGAAGTTAAAAGCTTCTGCAATATAAAATAAAATAATTAAATAAAGGAGAAATCAGAGAAAATGAGATCAAAGAAGTTTACAAAAGTTTTGGTGTTGAGCATCTGTATGGTCCTTGTGCTGCTAACGGCTGTAGGCTGCTCATCCACCACGTCCTCGGCTGACAAGCCGTCGACTGCATCACAAGCTGCGACAACCCAGTTAACCAAGGTTGTCGACGGGAAGCGGCAGTTTACCGATATGATGGGCAAAGAAGTCAGCATCCCGGCAGAAGTTATGAAAGTATATTGTACCAGTCCTATCGGCACTTATATGGTTTATACGCTCGCTCCTGCTAAACTGATCGGATGGAACTCAAAAATGACCGAAGACGCCATGCAGTATATCAATGCTCAGTATAAAGACCTGCCTGTACTCGGCGGCAACATGGGTGGAAAAAATACCTATAATACGGAATATATTATTAGTCTTAAACCTGACATCATTTTAAGTGTTGGCCAACAGGGGCAGAACGTCGCCAGTATTGATAAACTATCGGAGCAGACCGGTATCCCTGTTGTTAACCTTGATTATTCTATCACCGCAACAGAACAGTCCTACCGTCTGCTTGGCGAGATTCTCGGCGACTCAACACGCGGGAATATGCTAGCCGACTATATCAAGAATTCGTTAGACAAAACGAAATCAATGGTTGCAAAGATCCCCGACAACAAAAAAGTTAAAGTCTACTACGCCGAAAGTGCGGACGGACTCAGTACTGACGGATCGGATTCCATGCATACGGAATTGCTCAACTTTGTGAATGCGACAAACGTTGTCACGCTGGAAACATCAGCATCAGGTATGGGCACAGAGGTTTCTATGGAACAGGTACTTAACTGGAACCCTGATGTCATTATTGTCAATTCCATGATGGGCGGTGACGATTTCCTGAAGACGGTATACAACGATTCCAAGTGGTCAAGCATCTCGGCTGTCAAAAACAAGAAGATATACAAACCGGCTTCCTTACCTTTCAATTGGTTTGACCGACCGCCATGTGTGGCAAGGGTTCTTGGAGCAGAATGGCTTGCCAGCACGCTTTATCCTGATTATGTCAGCGTCGATCTGAAGAGTGATGTGAAGGACTTTTATAAGACCTTCTATCAGGTTGATATTACTGATGAACAGGCTACCGCCCTGATAAACGGAGGCGGAGGAAAATAATGCGGGACACTCTGAAATCGGCAGCCGGCACTCCTTCCATAACGGGGTGGAGAAACCGGCTGCCGGGCCTCCCCGTGATGACGGCACTTATACTCATACTTGTCATCGTTTTTTTGATTTCACTGACCATTGGCAGGTACGGGATTCCGTTTGAGCAATTGATGCAAATCTTTTTTGCCAAGATTTTCGGCATGACAGGTCAGGGGACGGTGGAGACAGTCCTATTTAATGTGCGTATTCCCCGTATCTTATGCGGGGTTATGATTGGCGCTGCGTTGGCCGGCTCGGGAGCAGCCTATCAGGGAATTTTTAAAAATCCCATGGTTTCTCCTGATATCCTTGGAGCTTCTGCGGGTGCCGGCTTCGGGGCAGCTTTTGCCATCCTGAATTCCTTCAACATCATATCGATAGAAATCACAGCCTTTATCTTCGGCCTTGCTGCGGTAGGCCTAACTTATGCACTGAGCAGCGTCATTGGACGCAATAGTAACGCCGTCCTGGTTTTGGTGCTCACGGGCATGGTGGTACAAAGTCTATTCTCGGCATTCACCTCGATTACAAAATTTGTAGCAGATCCGAATAACAAGCTGCAGGAGATTACTTTCTGGCTGATGGGCGGGCTGAATTCGATTACAAGCAGGGAGGTACTGATGATGTTCATCCCGTTTGTGATTGGTCTTATACCACTTTTCCTATTCCGCTGGAAGATCAACGTCCTCTCTTTCGGGGAAGAAGAGGCGAAGGCCATGGGGGTGGATACAGGAAGAGTACGTTTGATCCTGATATTGGCTTCGACGCTGCTGACATCATCAGCTATCTCCGTTGCCGGCATGGTTGGCTGGGTTGGGCTTATCATTCCGCATTTTGCCCGACTGATCGTTGGCCCCGATTATAAAAAACTTATGCCTGCCTCAGTACTGATTGGAGGTACTTTTCTGCTCATCGTGGACAACGTGGCGCGTACTGTCTTTGCGACTGAAATTCCTCTCGGAATACTCACTGCCATTATCGGAGCACCATTTTTTCTCTATCTGCTGTTGAAAGGAAGGAGCGCGTGGTGATGCAACTGGAAGTTTGCTCGGCTGTTTGCGGTTATGAAAATAGAAAGGTTATTGACAGGATATCATTTTCAGTATCCTCTCATGAGATTCTTTGCCTATTGGGACCGAATGGTGTCGGGAAGACCACGTTGTTTAAAAGCATTCTCGGATTTCTTAAGCTCATAGACGGGTCCATCCGGGTAGACGGCGAGGATGTCAGTCATTGGAAACGCAAACGTTTTGCCCAGGTCATTGGTTATGTACCGCAGAACCACACACCACCATTTCCATTCACTGCCCTGGATGTCGTTACAATGGGGCGGACAGCCCACCTGGGCGCATTTTCCACACCTTCAAAAGAAGACAGGAGGATTGCGGTGGAGTCCATGGAAACGCTCAGTATCGATTTATTAAAAGACAGAGTGTATACAGAAATAAGTGGCGGCGAACGGCAAATGGTACTTATAGCCAGAGCCCTTGCCCAGCAGCCGGAAATTCTCGTTATGGACGAGCCTACTTCTAACCTTGATTACGGTAATCAAATGAAGGTATTGGGACAGATTAAAAAACTGGCAGAAAACGGTCTTGGCGTCGTCATGACTTCCCATTGTCCGGACCATGCGTTTTTATGCTGCTCACGCGTGGTACTGTTGCATGAAGGCGGTTTTGAAATTGGAGAACCTGATGAAATTGTGACAGAAGAAAACCTGCGTGAAGTGTATGGTGTCGACGTAAAGATAACCAGCATGCCCACCGGCGACGGCAGGCTGGCCAAAACCTGCACACCTGTTCTGCCTTAAGGGCACGTTCAATCAGGGATGTATGGTGATAATTATTTTTTTAAAATACAGAAGGAGCGTATAGTGAGAAATGGATATTATCAATATTCATCCAATCGAAATCAATCCGATCGGAATCGTTCATTCCTTGCAGCAGGACACAGCAGGCATGCCAATCAATGGACAGCAGGCCAGCATTGAAATATTTCCGGAATACGCCGGCGGACTCAAAAGAATTGAAGAGCACTCCCATCTCTGGATCCTGTCGTGGTTTCATCAGGCCAACCAAAAGGTGATAGAAACCGTGCCGGGCAAGGTCAATCCTAATGCACCGGTCTACGGAGTTTTTGGTATTCGCACACCTGGTAGGCCGAACCCGATTGGCTTGTCCCTTGTTAAACTGGATCAGATTCAAGGAAATCAGCTAATTGTCCAAAACCTAGATGCCATTGATGGTTCGCCTGTACTGGATATCAAGCCGTATTATGAGCAGGATATTATTTTCTCACCGCGGGCTCCCTATATAAGACCCCAGCAAAAAGAAATGCGTCGGCAGATCTTTCGCACGGAAGCACTGCTTCATCATCAGGAAGAATGTGAGGGCTTGCTTCTCGCTATACGTATGGCCTTAATTGTGGAAGAAGAACTTGGCAAGCTGAATTCACCGGACCTTTTAGTATCTGTTGCCGGTTCAGCCTGTTTGGCCGACACGATCCAAGGATTGACACGGGCCAGAGTAGCTAATCCGCCGCGGTTTCACTTCGTGGAATCCGAGGATAATATGCTTGTCAGATGGAAAAAGGGAGCCAGGGAACTGAAATTTGTTCCGAAGCATACTTCCTTCACAAAGGAAGAGCTGAACATTCTGTCGGATGAAGAGCTATTTAATATTGACTGTTCTTCGCATTTCATTTTCTGATTTTATTTTTAAATCTTGGGATATAATCACCAACTCCGTCCTCGTCCGAGGGCAGCCGGTCATATCTGACCGGAAAGCAAAAGGATATTTTCAATACTGATGGCAAGGGTCTTCGGCTTTGTCCTCGGTGAACGAGCTTCGTTCGCCCTTGACCTCAATCAAACAGTAGTAAACATTAAAATTTAAAAATTTTTGTTTAAAAAAATTATATGAGGAGAATTAGGAATGAGAACGTATGAAGAAGATTTGAAGGCTGCAGCTGCTTATCACGGCCACCTGTGTACAGGAATGTTTTTGGGAGTCAGAATGTCCCGTTTCGGATTAAAGCTTCTGAAAATAGAGGAACCGCTGACCTATAAAGATTTGATTGTTTATGTGGAAATCGACCGGTGTGCTGCGGACGCAGTTTGCGTAGTTACAGGGTGTACACTCGGACGTAAGCGTCTGAAACTAGTTAACTATGGTAAAATGGCGGCTACCTTTGTGAACCTGGCGACAAATGAAGCAGTACGCCTCTCTCCGGCCAGCGATATCAAAATACCGGACGATGCTGATCCGTATCAGTTTTGGGCCCAGTATTCAGATCGGGAACTGTTTAAGATCGAGCACGTCACGGTAGATATTATGCCGAGGGACTTGCCTGGGAAACCCCAGCATAAGGCTCGTTGCAGCAAGTGCGGAGAAAGTATTCTTGATGGCCGGGAAGTAAAGCAGGAAGGGACTGCCCTTTGCTTGGCATGCTCCGAACAGCCCTATTACCAAAAACGATAAAAGGAATGTTGGGGCAGGTATTCTATGCTTTGCAAACTTAGATAGAGAAGGAATTATACAATGTGGAAAATTTATGATGAACTGATTGCAGCGGTTCCGTTTGAGTTGAGAGTCACCGATTGTATGGTAGGAATCAATTGGATCCTGGTTCGCTCTCTGACTACGGGGATTGCCATGACGATGGAGAACGGGATGGGGGCAGTGAAGGACTGCGGGGCGCTTGTTGGCAAACAAGTCAGAGAAATTGCTGAATATGTAAAATCCTGGAATGGTTTGGAGGCGGGACTTGGTTTGGCCGCTATTAATTCGGCTATAAATACTGTGGCTAGAGTAGAAAGCCTGACAGGTAAAAGTCTGGACTGCCAGGAACAAGATAACGTTTTTAATTTTTTTCGACCGGAGATTAAAGGAAAGAAAGTTGCAGTAATTGGACATTTCCCGGATTTGGAGAAATTGAGAGACTGGTGCACACTTTCTGTGCTTGAACGCAATCCTCAGCCAGGGGATATCCCTGATCCTGCCTGTGAATATATTTTACCTGAGCAGGACTATGTATTTATTACTGGTACGACCTTGATCAACAAGACGCTGCCTCGTCTGCTTGAACTTTGCAAGAAAGCCCGGGTCGTTATGGTCGGACCGAGCACGCCGCTACATCCGGTACTATTTAAGAAAGGCGCCGATATTCTGGCGGGATCGGTTGTTGAGAACGACAAAATTTGGACGTATGTTCAGCAGGGAGGAATGGGGCAAAGAATATTTAAAGAGGGCTGCAGGATGGTCAAAATCCACAGGCCGTTTACATAACGATAATGAGGCAGAGAGGTAATGATGGCTATGAACTATATGTTTAAGAAGACCTGTAAAGCGTATGGGTTACTGGATTGTAATCTTTCCTGTTATCCGTATATTAATGATAGAGCGAAATGCCCAGTTCGTTTCTTCGGGTGTGTTTTTCTTTAATTATTTGGTAGAATGTATAGAGTGTATGTTTTATCATCAGGAAGGAAAAAACATGAAACGTCGGGTGGTAAAAAAACAGAATAACAGCAAGATGTGTTTTGTATGTGGAATGCAGAATGAAAATGGACTGAAAGCCGCTTTTTACGAATTGGAGAATGAGGAGATCATCGCGATATTCTCTCCGCTCGAAGAGCATCAAAGTTATCCGGAAAGGCTGCATGGCGGAGTAGCCGCGGCGGTTCTGGACGAGACGATCGGCAGGGCCGTCAACATTAGACATGGTGGGATATGGGGTGTGACTGTGGAACTGAACCTAAAGTACAGAAAACCCATTCCGCTGGATCAGGAGCTCAGGGTAGTAGCGCGTATAACCAGGGATACCAGCAGGATCTTTGAGGGGACCGGAGAGATTCTGCTTCCGAACGGTGAAATTGCGGCAACGGCTAGCGGAAAATATATGAAGCTTCCGATAGAGAAAATCGCCAATTTTGGGACAGAAGAGGAATGGGAAGTCATTCTCTCCGTGAATGATCCGGACTTTGTCGACTATTAAACAACACGTAGCAAGCTGATGAAGATACAATGAAAATCCTTCCCGGTTGAACGGGAAGGATTTTATTGGTGTATGCGTTTAGAATTTGCGTTTCGGAAACCTTGAAGGATATTTGCTGTTATCACGGTTTCGGTGGAATCCTTGCTGCTGGTCAAACCTGCGGGGCTGCCTACTACGCAAAGGCGCTTCCTCGGTCAGAACGATCGGAGCAGTACTTGGCTCCTTCGTCAGCAGCTTCAGCGCAGCGGATAACAAAGTGATGGAATCGTTATCCTCCAACAATTCTTCCGCCATTTCCTTGTAGCGTAAAATATCTTCGTCCTCGGCCGCTTTAAGAATTTTATCCATGGTCAGGCGCTGCTGACCGACCAGTACGTCATTAAAGGTTGGCAAGGGCTTGCGCGTAATTCTTCTTTTGGCGACCTGCTCAATCAGCCTTAAATGGCCGATCTCTCTCGGAGTAACAAATGTAATCGCCTGTCCGCCTTTGCCGGCCCTGCCGGTACGTCCGATTCTGTGGACATAGCTCTCGGGATCCTGGGGAACGTCAAAATTATAGACGTGCGTCACACCGCTGATATCAAGCCCTCTGGCCGCAACGTCCGTAGCTACAAGAATTTCCGTAAAGCCTTCTTTAAAATGCCTCATAACCATATCGCGTCTGGCCTGGGTCAGGTCGCCGTGGATTCCCTCGGCAGAATAGCCTCTTTTGCTTAAAGCCTCAAACAGCTCATCGACCCGCCGTTTTGTCCGGCCAAAGACAATGGCTAGATCGGGAGACTGAATATCCAGCAGGCGGCAGAGTACGTCAAACTTTTGTTTTTCCTGTACTTCCACGTAACACTGTTCGATTTGAGGGACTATAATCTCTTTGGTTTTCATGCTAATAAATTCCGGAGTCTGCATAAAGCGTTGGGCCAGATCCAGAATAGGTTTTGGCATCGTTGCCGAGAAAAGCAGCGTCTGCCTTTGTTCGGGAACTTCTTTCAGAATGTTTTCAATATCTTCCACGAAACCCATACTGAGCATTTCGTCTGCTTCATCAAGCACAACCGTTTCAACCTGCTGCAGACGGATGGTTCTTCTTCTCATATGGTCCATCAGCCGTCCGGGAGTCCCCACAATAATCTGCGGCCGATTTCGCAGGGACCGGATCTGCCGATCAATATCCTGTCCGCCGTAAATTGGCAGGGCCCGGACACCTTTAAACTGACCAATACGGTTCAATTCTTCAGCTACCTGGATAGCCAGTTCCCGAGTTGGTGTGACCACAAGGGCTTTGATACTTTCTCTGTCAGGATTCATACGCTCAATCATCGGAATTCCGAAAGCGGCTGTCTTGCCTGTTCCGGTCTGGGCCTGCCCGATAATATCCTTGCCTTCCAGGGCAAGCGGGATCGTTCTCTCCTGAATCGGGGTGGTCTCTTCAAAGCCCATTTCAGAAATAGCTTTGGTCAGTACATTACTGAGGCCTATTTCAAAGAAATTTGACATGTTCAATGATTCTCCTTTTTTATTGAGTTTACTATTTTATTATGACAAAAACTGCTTCATATCATTTATTCATTTTAATAAATGTTAATGAATAAATGTAAAAAGCAATCGTTATAATATCTAATCAGACCTATCTGAATATTTTAGCACATAACTGGAAAACAGGGAAGCTAAACACAACTGTTGAAAGAAATAGGAAACAGAATTACATAAAAATAGAAGCATAAAAGAATGAGACAGAGCTTTCACTGCTTTCTTTCATTGCTCCTATCTTTAATACGTTCGGGAATTTGCTTTATTGAAGATCCACGCGTGCTGCGAATACCTTTTGGCCCTCCACAAACTTCAGGATGGCAGCACTTTTCTCAGGATTATGGGTTACGGGATCCACGGTGATTGTGCCGGTGATTCCTCGAAAATCTGTCAGGTTCTCGAGGGCTTCTCTGATCTTTTCCGTATCCATGCTGTCCGCCTGCTCAATGGCGGTGATAATCATGTTCGCAGCGTCGTAACCAAGTGCGGCAAACATATCAGCATCCTGACCGTATTCCTTTTTGTAAGCAGCTGCAAAGTCTGCTAGGGCCGGATCATCCAAAGCAACCTGGTCCACATAATAAGCATTGCTCAATGCGGCTTTGCCGGCAATATCGGTAATTGGCCCTGTTCCCCAGCCATCACCACCAAGGAAGACTGTGTCAAGCTCCATTTCACGGGCCTGCTTGATAATCACCCCGGCTTGATTGGCCCATCCGGGGATAAAGATCACATCAGGATTTTGAGTTTTGATTTCTGCAAGCATGACCCGAAAATCTGTATCCTGGCCGGAAGTGTATTCTTCGGAAGCGATAATTTGTTTGCCCGCTTTTTCAAAAGTATCCTGAAAGCCTGCTGCCAGACTTTTGGCAAAGGTGCCGTTCTGATCGATTATCAGCGCAGCTTTGGACGCATTCAGTGTGTTCAGCGCATAGGAAGCAGCGATTTTTCCCTGAAAAGCGTTGATAAAACAGCTCCGGAACACCCATTTGTTCAGCCCGGCATCGCCGACGGTAATGCTTTCGTCTGTACTGGTCGGCGTAATCAGCAGCACATTGTTGGCGGACACGACAGGGATTGCTGCAAGCGTATCCGCATTCGTCATCGGACCGATGATCGCAATGACTTTATCCTGCGTAACCAGTTTGGTGGCCGCTGCGGTTGATTCGGCAGCATTGGACTGATTGTCCGTACTGATGTATTCAATTTGGCGTTTAAGTACGCCGCCTTTTTCATTTGCTTCTTTAATGGCAAGCTTAGCTCCGTTTTCGCCGTTGATTCCAAACGCGGCTATTTCTCCGGTTAACTCAAAATTACCGCCAATTTTTATAGTCGCAGTTTGTTGAGTATTGCACCCGGATACAAGCATCAGACATAGTCCTGTAATCAAGGTGGCAGAACAGATTTGTTTAAATTTCATATTTTTTGATCCTCCTACGTTTCCAACCATTTTAATCGTATAGTTTATCGAAGAAAGTGTCAATAAGAGAATCATTTTAACAACGAAGTTTGCTTTTTACAATGTTTCTCTACGTACAAGCAAAATAAAAAGAGACTTTAACCGAAGTAAAAGTCTCGCTAACAACCAAGTTGCCTCAGGACCGGGACATCATCTGTCCGTAATGACGGTCTTGAAGCCGTTTCAGATAAGCTTGGGCTTCATTTTCTGTCAAGAATACTTCAACCCGGTCGTCCCCGATTTCAGCATCATCCCAGGTAAGAAATCTATCCTGCGAGAGTTTGGTGATATTCCAGCAAGTATCAGTATCGTTGTCCTTAAAGACAGTCGTTGTACTTGCAAGCATATGGCCATAATCCTCGAAGCCAAATGTCCTTGCAAAGGTGTCCTTCGTCATCACAACACTCCTCAGGTATCGTTTAAATCAACAACTTTATTCGCTAAATTTTTTTAAAACCTCATAATCTTTTATTCTAACCGTTGTACTGTGGAAATCAATCATCCCTTCGTCTCTCATTTTACAGAGCTCACGGGAAAGGGAAGGGCGGGATACGTTGATGAAATCGGCCAAATCATTCCGGTTGAGGTTTAACTGTAGTGTATGATGGCCTGTCTTCTTGTGTTCATCGAGTAAGTAGGTGCTGATCTTGCCCCGAAGACTCTTGATTGAAAGGTACTCTACCTGTTTATTGAGCATTAATGCCCTGTTTGATACGACCTTCAGCATATTCATGATCAATTTCTTATGGCTGATACATACTTTCTCACAGCAGCCAACAATTTTGTCTTGAGGAAAAAACATCACTGTACAGTTCGATTGGGCGATGACTGTGACGGGCCAGGATTTTGTACCGGAATAGGCGGTCATTTCTCCGAACATTTCTCCGGGTCCAAGAACACTGATTAAAACTCTGTTCCCAGAAGCTGCTTCTTTTGTGGAGGAAACATTCCCGCTTAAAACTACACCGATTTGGGAGAGCGTTTCACCAGCTAAGGTTAGGCATTCATTCTTTTTATAATCATGGATCTTTATATCCATGCAATGAAGAATACCTAGAATTTCGCTGGGCTCGATCCCGTCAAACAGCGCACAGCTGCTCAATGGCTTCAGCCGTTTTTCATACATGCCCCACACACCTCTGAATCAATATCCTGTATTGTCTTTCATTTTGTCAGGATTTCTATGGATATTTTAATACAAGGATTATAACCTTTTTGACGGTGTATTTCCAGTGTTTTACCGACTAGTTATTCCAGATATTCCCCTCGTGGAGTCCGGATAACACGTTGAATTTTTTCCTCGTACCCACTGACCGCATTGATGTAGATTATAAATTCCTCCCCGCCTTTTTTTACCCGGAATTCATAACAGAAAGCTTCGGGCCAGCCGGGCAGGGATATGACGGTCAGCCTGTACTCCTGGATGGAGACGTCAGAGCGGAGACGGGATTTGGCCTGATCGACCGTGATTTCCGGCAGAAGCGTGCGTTTATGGTGAAACAGCCAGTAAGATGTTGCATCATAACCTGTGATTCTGCCATTATCCTTGGCAACAATCAACCGGATTTTATCAGGATAGACGCGAATGCCTTGTTCTTCAAAAACTGCGTCCAGCTGTATCATTCCACCAAAATCATTGACCGAAGTTCGAACAACATTCTTCCACCCCAGATTCTGTAAAGTCTTCAAGGCCTGAGATGCTGTATTGTCTGCATCAAATCGCTGTAGACCAAGCGATCTTTCATCCCGAAAATACGTAATTACCCCGCCTTTTTTGGCTACGTCGACCGTGGTGCTGTCAAATTTGAAAACATAAACGCTGAGAGTACCATTGGAGATGCCGGAAGACTGTGGATCAACGTTCGTGTAGCCAAGGGTCTGCAAAAAATCAGTGGCTGCAGCTTTTGCTTCTTCCTCTGTTACGGTCTTTTCAGGAAGGCCAAGCGGTTCCGACACAAAATGCGTATCGGCCTGACCCTCATAGGAATAGGGGGGATATTTCTGCAGGCCGGCATCGAGCTGCTCAAGCCCAGAGCTGACTGAGTCAGGGACTGTGGCAGTGCCTTCTTCTCCAATGGCTGAGGCAGGGGCAGTATTAGAAAGATTGGTTGCAGTACTCCGCTTATTTTTACTCAGCCAGGAAATATTTCCTGTACTAAGACTGACATTAAGTTCTTGAACGGTCCGGTTAACGGAAATAAGTCTTTCCTGCATATTGGTCAGTGTTTTTTCCTGAGAAGCATCCATCTGCTCGCCTTTGGCGATTTGCTGCGTCATCAGATGGGTATATTCGCCGATTTGATTCAGAAACTGATCGACATAATTTAACCCGTAATCATCTGACGGCAGCAGAGAGAGATCCTTCACAGCCGTTTTACTCTGCTGCCAGGATTGACTTAAATACAATACCTGCTGGGTCGGGGTCCCTGCAGCCCTGCTTTTGGCCAGAGCAGTTTCCAAACCATCAAGATGGGTCACCAGGTCGGCAAAAGATCTTTGATATTGGTTTTCAGCAGCGAGGTCTAAATTTTCAGCTCTTTGGAATTGATTTCCCCCCCAGATCAGAGAGAGCGCGAGTCCTGCGGCTAAAGCCCACGGCCAAAATCTTTTCTTCATATTTTCCTCCTAACGACAAAAGATATGTTTGCCAATTTGAATAATTTGAGGTCGTGACCAGATATAATTGTTGCTTGTTTTGGCAGGGTTAAAAAAGAACAATGCTCCGTAGGCAGGGTCTGTCCCGTGTAACGCTTCATATACTGCGTTATAGGCCGAAGGAATAGGTTCATTCCAAATGGATCCGTCTGCCACTGGAGAAAAAGCACCCGGTTGATAAATAACATCCGGAATCGTATTCGGAAATGAGGAACTTTGGACACGGTTTAACACAACGGAGGCAACAGCAATTTGCCCGCGATAGGGTTCTCCTTTGGCTTCAGCGCTGACCAGACGGGCTAAAAGATTAATATCCGAATTCTTATATCCAATCGCTGTGCCACCGACTGTCACACTTTCCCCGGTTAAGCGTTTGAGCTCGCGTATGGTTCTGACTCCGGCTATACCATCTGCGCTCAGTCCGTGTTCTTTCTGAAACAAACGAACCCTGGCTTCAGTTTGACGTCCATAGATTCCGTCAATCGAACCGACCACATATCCCAGCATGGACAGCCTTTTTTGGAGTTCTGCTACCTCCGGCCCGCGGGATCCGCGCGAAAGATTGCGGTCTCCCAAGGCAGCATTGCTTAAGGAGGATGCACACAGCATGAGGGTCATCATTACAATAAGAATCCTTTTATACGTTGGATGTGGAGATAATGACATACAATCACCTCATGATTCTTTTTTCCATAGTCTGGCTTAAGATACCCGATATTATCCGCTTTCCCATATTTTAATGTCATATGTTATAATACAATCGTACAACTATATTTTTATTGGATACCTGTGAGGGAGTATGGGCATGGATATCAAGCCGATTAAGAGCAGGAGAACTACAGAGATTATTCTTGAGCAGATCAAAAATTTTATGATTCAGGGTCAGCTGAATCCGGGTGATAAGCTTCCGACGGAAAGTATCCTTGCCGAAAAGTTTGAAGTAAGCAGAACTTCAGTCAGGGAGGCATTATCGGCACTTAGCCTGACAGGGATTCTCGACATTCGGCAGGGAGAAGGAATTTTTGTCAAACGTTCTCCATCCAATGCAGTGATTGAACCTCTAAGTTTTATCTTTCTACTGGAAAATGATTTTGAAAAAATTTTAGATGTCTGCATTGCTCTGGAGACCCAAGCCGTTGACCTCGTTGCCCGAAACAGGGATAACAATGATATTGCCTTCTTGCGGGAGATGTTTGAAAAGATGAAGCAGGATTTGCCTGAGGGTAAAAATGTTCAGAAGGATGATGTCTCTTTTCATCTTGCTTTAGCTGGGATGTGCAAAAATCCGCTTCTGGAACGAATGATTAATACCGTTCTGGATATATCTGATCAGATTTTGCGATCGACGTATCAGCAGTGGGTGCGGACCTATTATTTTGAAAACAGACAGATGCTTTATCAGGAACATATAGAGATTTTCCAGGCTGTTGAGAATAAGGATAATGAATTGGCTAACCGACTGATGAATGCCCATCTTTCCAAAACTCAACAGGAACTGAAAAGGTTTGAAAGGATTAGGAATATTCTGGAATATTAAATATGCCCCGGTATAACCGCGAAAATTCAATAAATATTTTAACTGCAAGCCCCTTGTTTTCAAGGAAACCTCCGGTTATAATGAAAAAAATTGACAAAGGAGGCGCTTTGAATGCAAAAGTACGAATGTACGGTATGCGGTTATGTTTATGATCCGGCTGAAGGAGATCCGGATGCGGGGATTGCTCCCGGTACAGCTTTTGAAGATCTGCCCGATAATTGGGTTTGTCCTTTGTGCGGGGCGGCCAAAGACGAATTCGAAGCTGCTGCTGAATAGAAGAATTGCAATTACTTTTTTTACTTTGATTTTAAATAAGGTCTGATCAGAGAGGATGTTATTTGGCATCCTCTTTTCATTTGAAAGCCCATGACAGAATTGGAAAAAAACTGATATAATAGCATCAGGTATAATAGTCTTGTCTAGTTGGGCTAATTTATTTTTCCTTTCCGGAGTGCGGAGGTGAAAGATGGATGATAAGTATACTTGTCGTTGATGATGATCACAATATCTGCCAGCTGTTGGAACTTTATCTCTTGAATGAAGGATATCAGCTTCATATGGTTCATGATGGAAGTAGTGCGCTCGATGTCCTGCGAACAGAAAAAACAGATTTAGTGATTCTCGATATCATGCTGCCGGTCATTAACGGATGGGAAGTCTGTAAAATGATCAGACAGCTCAGCTCTGTTCCGATCATTATGCTGACTGCCTGTGATTTGATGGAAGATAAGATTCAAGGGTTCGAACTCGGCGTCGATGATTATATTGTGAAACCTTTTGAACCGAGAGAACTGGTGGCTAGGGTCAAAGCCAGACTAAAAAACGTTCAAGGAAATGAAACGAAGGATAGAGCAGATCAACAAGCCGAAACCAATGTTCTGAATATCGGAAATATCCAGGTGGATATGAACCGTTACGAGGCCAGACTGGAAGGCGAAAAAATAGAACTGAAGCCGAAAGAGATCCAGCTGCTGTATTTCCTTCTCAAGAACAGAAATATAGTTTTTACTAGAGACCAGCTGCTGGAAAAAGTCTGGGGCTATTCATATGAAGGAGATACCCGGACTGTTGATGTTCATATCAATAAACTCAGAGAAAAACTGGAGGGTATTTGTCCTAATTGCCGGATCAGTACCGTCTGGGGAGTAGGATACAAACTGGAGATTGATGGTTAAGAAAACAATTTTCTCAAAACTGTTTTTTACCTATCTGATCTTGATCATTGCGGTGATGGCTGTCATTGCCGTTCTTCTCTCTTATGCGTTTAACAACTATGTATTCGGGGAAAAGCAGCAAGAAATGCATGCTGCGGCAGACGAAACGGTTCTGCTGCTCGGGAAGTATGAGCAGGCTGAGATAACCTATTCGGAACTAAATGATTCACTCGATATTCTGGGTTCGATGACGGGTTCGCGGATTTATGTAATCCGGCTGAATCAGGAGGTTCTTGCGAATAAGAATCTGGTACTGGATAAGAAATTGCTAGATGCATACCTGTTTGAAGATTTAAAAAGTATCCTGCAGGGCAAGGAGATTTCCAGGAAAAAGCAATACTCGGACAGGTTTGCCGCAGATGTAGCCTTTCTAGGGGTTCCCTACGGTCAGGGTAGCATGATTGAAGGAGCTGTTCTGTTTTTTGCTCCGCTTGACGAAATTTATGCTTATATTCAAAAGATCAATATGATCATATGGTGTTCTGCGCTGGCAGCAATTTTCTTAAGCGGTGTCATGATTTATCTGACAGCTCTTAAAATCACAAGGCCGTTGAAAATCATGGAAGAGGGAGCTATACAGCTGGCTGCCGGTGAGCAGATCAATGATTTAGCAGTTTATTCGGGTGATGAGCTGGAAAAGATGGCGAAAGCCTTCAATGATATGAAAAACCGAATCAGTACGGTCGAAAATATGCGGCGTGATTTTATGGCAAGTGTATCTCACGATCTCAGGACTCCGCTGACATCGATCAACGGATTTGTCCAGGGAATGCTGGATGGATTGGTAAAACCTCAGGATTATCCAAAGTATTTGAATATCATTAAAACGGAAACAAACCGTTTGATGGGGCTAACAGGTGAAATCCTGGAATCAGCGAAAATTCAGACAGGGGAGATTACGCTTGCCAGGAAGTATTTCCTGGTTCGGAATACCCTGGAGGAGATTCTGGAAAACACAGGGATGAGGGAAAATCCTAAAAACATAGAGCTGATGATGGATTGTCCGGACGGACTGGAAATCTATGCGGATCAGCAGCGTTTTAAACAGATCATGATCAATATCCTGGATAATGCGCTAAAATATACCGGAAAGAACGGAGAAATCAAACTGACTGCAACACCGGAAGACTGCGGGATTAAATTGAGTGTTCAGGACAACGGGCAGGGAATCGCACTACAAGATCTGCCATTTATTTTTGAGAGATTCTACCGGGCAGATAAATCCCGGCAGGAGGTGGAAGGCGGAACCGGTCTTGGTCTTAACATCACCAAGATGCTGGTTGAGAAGCACGGCGGCAGAATTAGCGCTTCCAGCACCTATGGGCAGGGAACGGAGATTGTGATTTTCTTCCCTGGCTAGTACATAGAATTTTAAAAAGTACGGTCATAATTTTACGTATTATTTACAACTTATCTGTTTTGCTTTGATATTTTTTCTGTAAAATAAGGCTGTGGACCGATGGTCTGCCTGCCTGAAGTACCAGGAGGGTAGGGATGAAAGGTAGAGTGTTCTTAACAACATTCCTAATTCTTTTCCTTGTTATCATGCTGAGCAGCTGCTCGGGCCAAACGGATCAGTCGAAGAATTTTGAAGCGCCGCGAAACGGTGTTCAGACTGAAGGGCAGCAACCCGCGAACGAAGACGATCAGGTGCAAAGTGATGGAGTAGAAATTGATGAAGCAGGAACCGATGAAGCAGAAATAGACGGTACAGAAAATAAGGAATCTGATAATCAAGAAATTTCAGTGGTCGCAAAATCAGGAACACGGTCGGCAGATGAAGAAAAAGAAGCTGTATTAGACGAAATTTCCAGAGAGCTTGATGAAATCATTAACACTGTGAATGCAATGGATGATATTGAGGAAAATGATCTGAAATGATTGTAGGGAGGAAGCAATATGAAAAGAATAAAAGTTGTGGTACTGGCTGTTATGAGTATTTGCTTAATCCTTAATAGTGCGCTTGTTTTTGCCAAGACAGATAAAATAACGGATGGCACGTCAAATAAACAGAATTTCGAAAGCAAGACTGTCCAACAATGGCAGAAGGAACTCAAACCATTATTCGATGAAATCCGTATTAATAAAATAGAGACGATCCAATTGCGCAATCAATTGATTCAGCTTCGCAATAACGCAGTTGCCAAGATCAATGATCTTAGGCAACAGAATGGGAATCTGACCGATGAACAGATGAAAGCCCTGCTTGCTCCGCTGAAAGACTTTTTACAAACGCTCAAGGAAGATAAAGCTGAGATAGATGGCCAGTTAGGTAACGTTCAGCAGCAAGTTGTTGATCTCAGAAAGGCTAAAAAAGAGCAGGATGTTACGCAGGCCAAAAAAACGCTGCATAATATTATTACGGTACAGGAACAAAGGATTACGGCGCTGAAAGCGACGATTGAAGATTTAGAGGATTTTCTGGATTAGATGTCCTCGGTAAAATGTTTGATGAAAGACCAAAAATAAGATTAACGATAAGCCTTGAGACACTGCTAATAGTAATGTACTATTGGCAGTATTTTTTTGTAATTTTTTGCAAAATGGACTGGTTTGCACTTCTGTGCATTTTTCGCTGGAAAGTATCAATAATATAGATCATAAAGCTAAGTACCGAGTTGACGAGGTACTGGGTCATCAATTTATAACAGATCACAAATATGGATCAAGATTAAGCTTAAAGGAGGTCTTTTGATGCCAATGAAAACGGCCACGATGGATGGCAATGAAGCTGCAGCACTGGCGTCCTATGCCCTGACTGAAGTTGCCGCCATCTTTCCGATCACTCCGTCATCTCCAATGGCCGAAGGTATTGATGAATGGTCGGCGCACGGCAAAAAGAATATTTTCGGTCAGCCTGTAAAAGTCGTGGAAATGGAATCTGAGGCTGGTGCTGCGGGAGCCGTTCACGGATCACTCGCTTCAGGAGCGCTGACGACTACATACACCGCTTCTCAGGGTCTGCTGCTGATGATTCCGAATATGTACAAGCTTGCCGGGGAACTGCTGCCGGCTGTATTTCATGTCAGTGCCAGAGCACTGGCAACCCATGCGCTGTCCATTTTCGGCGACCATCAGGATGTCATGGCCTGCAGGCAGACAGGTTTTGCGCTTTTGGCATCAACCAATGTCCAGGAAGCACAGGATTTGGGCTATGTCGCTCATCTGAGCGCCATCCAATCCAGAATTCCGTTTCTTCATTTCTTTGACGGATTTCGTACGTCGCACGAGTATCAAAAAATCAGCCTAATTGGACAGGAAGAAATCCAAAAAATTGTAGACAATCAGGCGCTTCAGGATTTCAGGGATCATTCCTTATGTCCTGAACACCCCGTTGTAAAAGGATCAACGCAGAATCCGGATGTCTACTTTCAGTTCAGGGAGGTTTCCAATCCGTTTTATGAGAAGGTCCCGGATATTGTAGAAGGTTATCTGCGGGAAATAGAAAAAATCTCGGGGCGGGTCTATCACCCTTTTAATTATTACGGAGCACCGGATGCCGAAAATGTCATTGTGGCGATGGGATCAGTCTGTGACACGGTTGAAGAGACGATTGACGTTCTGCAGAAGAGAGGGGAAAAGGTCGGGATGGTGATCGTTCATCTTTACCGGCCATTCTCGGCAAAATATTTCTTTGATGTACTCCCGGCTTCCGTCAAAAAAATCGCGGTTTTGGACCGTACCAAGGAGCCGGGAGCTTTAGGAGAACCGCTCTACCTCGATATTCTGGAATTATTCAGGCATACCTCGGATGGGACTACGGAGCCAATAGCCCATCAGCCGGTTATCGTGGGGGGGAGGTACGGGCTAGGATCCAAAGATACAACGCCTTCTCAGATCCTGGCGGTATACCAGAATCTGAAGCAGGACAAACCAAAGAATCATTTTACCATCGGGATTGTAGATGATGTCTCCGATACTTCTTTGCCGGAGGGAGAATGGCTGGATACAACTCCGGAAGGAACCATCAACTGCAAGTTCTGGGGACTTGGTTCCGATGGGACTGTCGGAGCAAACAAATCGGCGGTAAAGATTATAGGCGACAATACCGACCTTTACGCCCAAGCCTATTTCTCATATGACAGCAAGAAATCGGGAGGGACAACGGTTTCCCACCTCAGGTTCGGCACAAAACCGATTAAATCGCGTTATTTAGTCTTCAGTGCAGACTACATTGCCTGTCACAATCAATCGTTTATTTATCATTATGATCTCCTGAAAGGAATCAAAAAAAACGGTACCTTCGTTCTGAACTGCCCATGGCAGAGTGTGGATGAACTGGAAGAGCATCTTCCAGCGGACCTGAAGAAAACGATCTTTCAGAATAACATCCATTTTTATGTGATCGATGCAATTGATATTGCTTCCCAGATTGGGCTGGGCGGCCGAATCAACATGGTGATGCAGGCAGCATTCTTTAAGCTTGCGAACGTCATACCGATTGAAGATGCTGTCCGGTACTTGAAAAGCTCGATAGAAAAAACCTACGCCCGGAAAGGGCAGAAGATCGTCGATATGAATAAGGCTGCCGTCGACCAAGGTATCAACCGGCTTATCCGAATAGAAGCGCCTGCTTCCTGGGAGAACGCTCAGGACGAAAAAACGGAACTAAAAGAAGAGCCGGAGTTTATCAAGAAAATTCACCGGCCCATTGCACGTTCTGAAGGAGATGAGCTTCCTGTCAGCACCTTTCTGGGGATGGAAGACGGGACCACGCCTTTGGGGACAACAGCTTATGAAAAGCGCGGTATCGCAGTCCAGATCCCGGAATGGCAGATTGACAAATGCATACAGTGTAATCAGTGCTCCTATATTTGTCCGCATGCAACTGTCCGGCCCTTTTTATTGAATGATCAGGAAAAGGGCCGGGCACCGGAGACATTTAAAACGAAAGAAGCTGCCGGAAAAGGACTGGAGGGTCTGCATTACCGTATACAGATTGCGCCTCTGGACTGTACAGGATGTATGAACTGTGCCGACATTTGTCCTGCTCCGGGAAAAGCATTAATCATGAAACCGGCCGAGCACGAAATCGAAATGGAAGCGGAAAACTGGGAATATGCATTGTCCATTCGGCCCAAGGAAGACCGGATTGACCGCTATATCTTGAAGGGAAGCCAGTTTATCCGTCCGTTCCTGGAGTTTAACGGCGCTTGTCCGGGCTGTGGGGAAACGCCGTACATCAAACTGCTGACCCAGCTCTTCGGTGAACGTATGATGATTGCCAATGCGACAGGCTGTTCCTCGATTTGGGGAGGAAGTTACCCTTCCATTCCGTATACGACCAATGCCGAGGGCAGAGGACCAGCCTGGGCCAATTCACTTTTTGAAAATAACGCGGAGTACGGATACGGCATGTACCTTGGCGCTTTGCAGATCAGAGAAAGAATTTCTGCCCTTATGCAGGAAGCCCTTATAATGGAACTGTCCGAAGAAATCAAGACAGCTTTCAGAGAATGGCTCGATGCGTACCAGGACGGGGAAAGGTCGCTGACCGCTTCCGCCAAAGTGCTTCAGGCATTGAACAGCAATGCTGCACCGAGTCATCCGCTTATCCGTGAAATATTAAAGAGAAAGGACTATCTCGTCAAACGCTCGGTTTGGGCAATCGGTGGGGACGGCTGGGCGTATGATATCGGCTATAACGGTGTCGATCATGTCCTGGCCAGCGGAGACGATGTCAACTTGTTTGTGATGGATACAGAGGTCTATTCCAATACAGGCGGGCAGTCCTCCAAAGCAACCCCGACGGCCGCGATTGCCAAGTTTGCTGCTGCAGGCAAAAAGATCCGGAAAAAGGATCTTGGCATGATGGCGATGTCTTATGGTTATGTTTACGTCGCTCAGATTGCGATGGGCGCGAATATGATTCAGACAATCAAAGCGATTACAGAGGCTGAAAGATATCGAGGTCCGTCCCTGGTTATCGCCTATTCCACTTGCTTCAATCATGGCCTTAAAAACGGAATGGGGATGAGCCTGGCTCAGCAAAAAAAAGCGGTCGAAGCAGGATACTGGCATCTTTACAGGTACAATCCGGATCTTAAGCAGCAGGGTAAAAACCCGTTTATCCTCGATTCCAAAGAACCCAAAGGGAACTTTAAAGAATTTTTGGAAAGCGAGATCCGTTATGCTTCTTTGAAAAATGTTTTCCCCGAGATTGCAGAAGACATGTTCAGCCTGGCAGAACAACATGCCACTGAACGTTATGAGAACTACCGCAGGCTGGCCAAGGAATAAAATAAACAAGAAGGGTGTTGCAAAACTACTATTTCTAGTTGCAACACCCCTCTTGTTTTATTCTGTTGATACTCCAAAAAATTAATACCGTAATACCTGTCAATACAAACAGATTCTTGCACAGGTTATTTCTCGTTGGAATCTACATATTCTTTGGCATCATGGACTTCAAGCTCTCCAGGAATGCCTACGTTTGATACAGGTTTCTTTGTTTCAAAGTGACTGTCCCAGGCAGCGGTATTATGTTTCTCAACAGGGTTCGCCATAAAAGTTTCCTTCTTTTTATTATTGGCCACTTTTCTATTCCTCCGCTACGCTTTATCCGGGGACCGTCTTCGATCTTCAGCCATCCGGCCGATGGTCTGAAGACCGGCAAAAGCAATCGAGCCTGCCGGCATCGGATGGGCATTGTTCAGGTGGCCCCAGGCAAGTGAGTTATTGGTCGTCAGTATTTCTTTGACTTTACGTCTGTCTTTTGCCATCGTGTGATTCACCTCACCAAAATTATTTGTTGCATGTAGTTTCTGAAATTTGTTTAAAAAAATACACAGTCATCAATGGAAAATGATGACTGTGTATTTTTTTAGAAGTCGTTATTTTATCCGCATTTGGAATATCCGCAGTGAATACAGACCATGCAGCCGCTTTCGTGATTTACGGGCATTCCGCATTCAGGGCAGGCATTGTCGATCGCGACGGTGGCCTGAGCTTTTTTAATTACGGCTTTTTCAGTTTTTTTCAAATCATCCGAAAGAATAGGTTCTTCCGTTTTATTGCGGTTGATAATTGCAGAATTACCGTTTACGCCGATATCCTTATACTTTTTGATTACCCGCGAAATTGCATCAGGGCACGAGGTGACATTGACACCTTCTCTTCGGATGCAGGCGGGGCAGCGAATTCCACGAATCTGCTCAATGATAGCATCAACGGAGATGCCCGAACGCATCGCAATTGAGATTAGACGGGAGGTTGCTTCGGATTGGGAGGAACAGCCGCCGGCTCTTCCCGTATTGGTAAACACTTCACAGATACTGGTTTCATCGGCGTTTACGCTAACATAGAGATTACCGCAGCCAATTTTAATCTTTTCAGTGACGCCGACAGTCACCGGTGGGCGGGGCCTCGGCTTAATGGTCGGCACCGGTGCAGATACGGTTGCTTCAGATTCAGCGGTGGTCTCGGGTTTTGCAGTTGTCCCGGGTTCAGCCGTTGTTTTGGAATCAGCCACCGGATTGGCAGGTTCTTTCGTTCCGGCAGAAAGAACCTGCTGCTCACGGCTGCCGTCCCGATAGACCGTAATACCTTTGCAGCCAAGCTCAAAGGCCAGGCGAAACGCTTCTGCAACATCTTTGCAGGTAGCTGAGTTCGCAAAGTTAATGGTTTTGGAAACCGCATTATCCGTATATTTTTGAAAAGCAGCCTGAATCCGGATATGCCATTCAGGAGAGATCTCCTGTGCAGTAACAAAGACCTTCTGTACCCATTCCGGGACTTCCGGCAAACCGGAGACGTTACCGCGTTCGGCAATTTTGGCCATAAGCTCCTTTGAGTAAAAACCATACTTATGCGCATAATCTTCAAAAAGCGGATTGACTTCAATAAGAGCCGTACCGTCCATGACCGTTTTGGTATAGGCCACAGCAAAAAGTGGCTCTACGCCGCTGGAAGAACCGCAGATCATCGATATCGTCCCTGTCGGGGCAACCGTAGTCAGTGTAGCATTGCGTAATTCAATCTTGCCGTCATAAATGGAACCCCGATAATTAGGAAAGGTACCGCGTTCCTTGGCCAGTCGCTGGGACTCTATACGGGATTCGGTACGGATGAATTCCATAATCTTTTCGGCAAAGGCTGTGCCTTCTTCGGAAATATAGGATGTCTGCAGAAGAATCAGCAAATCTGCAAAACCCATTACACCCAGGCCAATTTTACGATTTCCTTTGACCATTTCTTCGATCACGGGAAGAGGATATTGGTTGACATCAATCACGTCATCGAGAAAACGGGTCGCGAGCCTTGTAACATAGCCCAAACGCTCCCAGTCAATGACGGTCTTTCCGTCCTTTTCCGCCGTCATAAGCTTTAAGTTAATGGAGCCGAGATTGCAAGCTTCATTGGGGAGTAAGGGTTGTTCGCCACAGGGGTTGGTAGCCTCAATCACACCGATATGCGGCGTCGGATTATCACGGTTCATTTGGTCAATAAAGATCATGCCCGGCTCGCCGTTCCGCCAAGCATGGTCCACAATTTTAGTGAAAACTTGTTTGGCAGGGAGCTTGCCTGCCGGCTTACCCGAATGGGGATCAATCAGATCATATTCGGTGTTATTTTCCACAGCTTTCATAAATGATTCCGTTACAGCAACCGAAATATTGAAATTGTTGATATCCCGGTTATCTTCTTTGCAGCTGATAAATTCCAGAATATCCGGGTGGTCGATCCGAAGAATGCCCATGTTGGCGCCGCGTCTTGTTCCTCCTTGCTTGACAGCCTCCGTAGCGGCATTAAAAACTTTCATAAACGAAACAGGACCGGAAGCAACCCCACCGGTGGAACGCACCGTGCTGTTCTTCTGGCGCAGCCGGGAAAAGTTAAAGCCTGTTCCGCCACCTGACTTATGGATGATTGCTGCATGTTTCAGTGCATCAAATATATCCTCCATACTGTCCCCGACCGGCAGAACAAAGCAAGCACTTAACTGTCCAAGGTCGCGCCCGGCGTTCATCAGTGTTGGCGAATTTGGCATAAACTCCAAATTAGCCATGACGGTGTAAAATTCTTTGGTCAAATCCTGAATTTCCTGCGGATTCTTACCATACTTTTCTTCAGCGCCGGCAATGACCGAAGCAACCCGGTAAAACATGGCTTCCGGCGTCTCACATTTTTGGTCATTTTCCTGCTTCAAATATCTCCGTTCCAGGACAACTCTGGCATTCGGCGAAAGATTGGCTTTGGGCCACTTTTTCCAAACTTCCGTATTGTTACGCAACGTTTATACCTCCAAAATTCATTCGGACGATAAATCCGGTTAGTAGACTACAAGTAGTACTATATCAAGTTTACAGATACTATATCTGGTAGTCAAGAGGGTAAAATGGAAAATTAATCATAAAAAATAAATAAGCTCCCAAAACAAAAACCCTCCCAGGTAAGATACCCGGAAGGGTCTGATAACAATTAAATTACCAGTTGTTTCTGGAGCGGGGTTGGTAGCAATCCCGGCAATAAACAGGTTTGTCACCAGTAGGTTGGAAAGGTACTGTGGTTTCTTTGCCACAAGCGGAACAAACAGCAGGAAACATTTCACGTTGAGGGCGTGAATAGCCACCATTTCTGCTCTGCGCTTTTCTTGCTGAACGGCATTCGGGGCAGCGGCCTGGTTCGTTCGTAAATCCTTTTTCAGCGTAGAATTCCTGCTCGGATGCAGAAAAAGTGAATTCACGGCCACAGTCTTTACAACTTAGTGTTTTGTCATTATACATAAATGACCTCCTAGATTTATTACCCGCCTCATTGGAAGTTGATTCGACATCTTCCCTGAGCCTGAGGCAGTCGAGAAGGTCTTCTAATCCCTCAAATATTAACGAGCAATATTTAGTATAACTAAAAAAATGCAAATTGTCAAAACAAAGTATAAAGTATTCTGCCTGATTTTTCAAACGTCTCAGTATCTTTTCTATTAATCTTTAAATTATGTCCTATTAAGTCTCAATATCTTTTCAGGCATCTTCCTACGTATTTTTTTCCTACTTCATTCATGGTATGATTTTGATCATGAATGTTTCTAGCTAGCAAGGGAGGCTGCAGATGTGGAGTGTATCTGGCTTATATGGGGATATATTATTCTGGTAAATATTTATGGTTTTACCGTTATAGGGTGGGATAAATATAAGGCCAAACGGGGAGGTCGACGGGTTCCTGAACGCCATTTCTTTCTTACAGGACTGATACTCGGTGCTCCCGGGATCTATCTGGCCATGCGTTTCTTTAGGCATAAAACTCAGCATAAGGCCTTTGTATACGGCATCCCTGTCCTGATCATATTGAATATATCTGTTATAGCTTACTTTCTGCAAAAATGTTAGAGAAAAAATTGTAGAGATTCCAAGGATAAACATTTTTTATCTAGAATTTCCCATAAGAATGAGGTATATTAAGATATAGTGACCAGCCGACCGGCTAACTGGAAAAAGTCCTTGTTAATAAGCAGTTGACATGTGAAAGATTGGGAGGCGGATGAAGATAAATACTGATAGTATTTCAAGGGCCAGAATACTGATTGTCGACGATAATTCCGTAAATATTTTGTTACTTGAAAAACTGTTAAAGATGTCGGGATACAGCAATATCATGTCCACCACTGATTCCAGGGAAACCCTATCCTTATATCGGGAGCATTATCCCGATCTGATTTTAATGGATTTAAGGATGCCTTATCTTGACGGATTTGAGGTCATGGAGCAGTTAAATGCAGTCAAAGAGGATGACTTCCTTCCCATTATTGCAATTACAGCCTACAACGATCAGGAACACAGACTGAAGGCATTGACGCTTGGCGCCAAAGATTTTATTGGCAAGCCTTTCGATTATGCTGAAGTTCTGATGCGAATCAAAAATATACTGGAAATACGTTTACTGAACAACGAAATCAAACAGAACAATCGCAGACTAGTCAATAAAGTCCAAGAGAGAACAAAAGAACTGGAAGATCTGCAGGTCGAACTGATCCACAGGCTGGCGAGAGCCGCAGAATTCCGGGACAGCGAGACAGGAAATCACATTGTGAGAATGAGCAAATACACGTATGAACTTGGCAAAGCCTATGGACTGCCGGAAAAAGACTGTGAACTAATGTTTCATGCCAGTACGCTGCATGATATCGGGAAAATTGGCATTCCCGACGAAGTACTGCTGACACCAGGTAAACTCACTCCTGATGATTGGGAAAAAATGAAGACCCATACCGTTAAAGGGGCTCAAATCCTAGCCGGCAGTTCAGCGGAAATGATTAAGCTTGCTGAGCAGATTGCGCTGTATCATCATGAAAAATGGGATGGAAGCGGTTATCCAAACGGACTTCAGGGAGAAGGAATTCCGCTGGTGGGACGGATTACCGCCATTTGCGATGTGTTTGATGCTTTGATTTCAGAGCGTCCTTACAAAAAGGCGTGGGAAATCGATGAAGCTTCAGAGGAGATAGAAAAAGGTAGAGGCACGCACTTCGATCCTTCCCTTGTCGATCATTTTATGAAAATCATGCCGGTAATCAGGGAAATTACTGAGATCTATAAATAATTTTCTTTTTGCAATATCATTGAATGCAATAAACGGCGGTGTTGGAATGAAGTCAAAAGAGTCAAAAAGAAAGCTATCGCTTTTCCGGTGGATATTACGTACTTACGTCCGCGAAGCACTCATTCCATTGACGATCACAGGGTTGGTGTTTATTGCTATTTTTGTTCTTACACACTTTTGGCTGCAAAAAGAAGTATCAGGTATGCTGACAGCCGGTCAGGAAAAAAATCTCTATGCTGCACTGAATGGCTTAAACGATCAATTGTACCGTATTGGCCGTTTTATCATTGTAGGTCTTCTTATTTTTGATGGGATATTTATCATTATGATATACGTGAAAGCCCATCAAATAAACAAGGCAATCTCGGAGCCTCTGGCCGGGATTAAGCAGATGGTCCTTGATATTGGCACAGGACAGTACCACCAGGAACAACCAGAATTCTTCATTGAAGAGCTGCAGGATACGGCAGTCTCAGTCGTACAATTGGGTAAAAGGCTGCATTATCTTGATTCGAATCTATCGGTTTACCAGTCTGAACTCAGAAATAAGGAAAAAAATCTGCAGGCCCTGGTTAAATCTATTGATGATGCGATTTTTGAAGTTGATGAATTCGGCATTGTTCAAAATGTTTGGGCCAATGATCAGCATGTTTTGGTCAGACCGGTCGCTGAAATCATTGGTTCTTCCTTTTGTTCCGTTATGGATGAGGAGACCGCAAAGATTAACATAACCTTGATCAGCCGTGCTATTCAAAGCAAGGAGCCGGAGGTATTTGAATATTTCCTGAACACTTCAAAAGGGGTCCGCTGGTATCAGGCACGGATGGCCCTTATTGACAATGATAGGCATAGTGTTTCCATCTCCGTAAGGAATATTACCGATAGGAAGGCCCTGGAAAATTCCCTTATTTCAGCCAAGATGGAGGCTGAACGGGCCAGCCTGGCCAAATCGGAATTCCTCTCGAGTATAAGTCACGAATTTAAAACACCTCTGAATGCGATTATGGGCTTTGCTCAAATTCTGGAGATTGATACGGAGGCTCCTTTAAACGAATTCCAGAAGCAGAGTGTCAAAGAAATATATAAAGCGGGGAGCCATTTGCTTGACCTGATTAATGGGGTTCTTGATCTTGTGAAGATTGAGACAGGCAAATTTGATGTCGTAATTAAACCGGTAGAAGTCAAACCCATCGTAGAAGCTTCGATTAATTTAATCAAGCCTCTTGCTGACCTGAAAGCAATTGCGATCACGGCAGCGTATTCTCCATATGAAAATTATTGTGTTGCGGCAGATCAGGTTCGTTTAAAACAAGTGCTGCTGAATATTTTTTCAAATGCGATTAAATATAGTTATGATAATGGAATCATTGGATTTAGCTGTCAGGAGTTTGATGGGTGGCTGCGGTTCAGCATCATCGATAGTGGCTTAGGCATTCCGTTGGAAGAACAGGGTAAAATATTTGATCCTTTTTTCAGGGCATCAAATATCAACCATTTAATCGAAGGCACCGGGATTGGGTTGCCTGTTGCCAGAGAATTGATTGAACTGATGGGCGGAAATCTTGGATTTGACAGTCAAGAGGGAAAGGGAAGCCATTTCTGGTTTGAACTTCCGTTGGTTCACGCCAATTCGGCAGAAAGGATGACAAAATGGATAACATATTAGAGGAAATGCGTAAGGATATTTTTGCAAAATATGTAGGAATAGAAATACTCAAAGCCGAAGCCGGAACGGCTGAGGCCAGGTTAAAGATAGACGAGCACCATTTGAATTCGCTTGGGATTGTTCAGGGAGGAGCCATTTTTACGCTGGCGGATTCGGCACTCGCTGCAGCGTCGAATTCCCGGGAGGGTACGGCAATTGCCGTAAATGTCAGTATTACCTATTGTCAAGCTGCCGGTCTGGGAATACTCACCGCCAGGGCCAAAGAAGTGTCCCTAAACCGAAAAATAGCGACCTATCTGGTTGAAGTCACAGATGAGAAAGATAATCTCATCGCCATGTTTCAGGGAACGGTTTACAGGAAACAATAAAATAAAAGCTCATGTTCGTATCATAGCACGGTGACATAATGCGAACATGGGCTTTGAAATTTCATACACCTGGTATTCATTACTTCTGAGGTTTGAAGGTATCACACTGTGTTTCTTCCGAGCCTTGGGAATACCTGACCCCGCTGTGATTCACCTGAATCATCGGTGCATCGCACATAACATCTTTATTGTAATGACACTCGGTAACTGTACATTTAATTGAACCCATTTATTTCACCTCCTTGGGCGAGTATCTTATTAACGCTAAAGCTTTGGCGTTTATACCTCTTATTATTATGAACAAAAATTAATTTACTATGTGATAGCAAAATCAATAAGTTTCTAAAGATGCTTCGGCGTCTTTTTTTATAAGGTTAGCATAAATGGAAAATTATTGAATAAGGTCGCATATATTATTATTGTCATAATCATTTTCTGGAATGGGGTGACTCACACGAATGACTTCAATTATTATTATCAACCGCAGCCGGGCAATCCCAGAAAGCTTTGGGGCTGTCCAATGCAGCAAAATAGCTGGAATAACGGCATCCATCCTCTCTTTGAACCTTCGATTCCGTCCAGAGCCAATCTGATTTTGCTTACGCCGGCAATTTTTGGAGCTGCGGCCGCGCTTACGGTCGGATTTAGTTTGTACGGCCGCAGTTTCAGCAGAGGATATTCAAAATTTATTTTTTTTGTTAATATCTATGCGATCATTGCTTCTCTGGGCGCCGGGACTTATATCTTCGAAACGTTAACCCTCGAGGAAAGGAAAGACGCCAAACTAAAGGATATTATTCTTCCGCTGATAACCGTCATTTTGTTTTTTGCACTGCTCTTTAATCTAGTCTACACGCTTTATCCATCTTCCTTTTCCGGGACAATCGGAAAAACGCGTGTAACTCAGTTTATTTCGTTTCTTTCTTTAAGCATTGGTAGTATTTCTGTGGGGGAAACTTTTAATGTGACACCGGAAAAAAGTGGGACGCAAATCATGGCTGCTGTGGAATCCTTCTGGAATTTATTTGTTCTGTCACTTCTTATATCTTTGATCACATAGTCCTTAGTGGGATCTTCTCCGTCTCCTGACAGGAAGACAGATCATCTGGCCAATCCGCAGGTTCGTGGGATCAACTCCGGGGTTCAGTGAGATAAGGGAAGCTGTTGAAAGGTGGTATTTACCGGCCAATTTAGAAAAGGTGTCACCTGCTTTGATAACATAACGGTTGGCCGGTGGACATGAAACAACGCTCCTCCTGATTGGAATGCAGATCAAGACCCCCGGTTTCAGGTTATTCGGGTTTACTCCTGTGTTCACCGATGCAATTGCCTCTGCAGTTGTATTGAATTTGCGGGCAAGGCTATAAAAAGTATCACCCGGCTTGATCTGATATGAGATTGTTCCTTTCGGACAGGTCATGAAAGCTCACTCCCAGCAGATATTTTTTCTCTTCTCATTGTATGAAAGGATTACCTGTCCGCCGGACAGAAGGACAAACCGAACCTCAAATTTTTTTCGCCTTTAAGGCTAGAATAAGAAAATCCATAAAGGGGATAGTGAAAATCCTTCTAAAAATATTCAGACTAAACCAGGAGATATGCAAGTTGGTTTGAATACTAAAATATTTGACAACCAAATTAAAAATGAGGTAAACTTTGATTATGCGCTGAGAGGAAGTGAGAGGTTGGAAACAAATATTCGTACTGTTTTAAATGAACTTCTGATTGGAACATTTAATCAAATTCTAGATGTAGAGCAGAATGAGATTAAGAAAGGACCATTGAATAATCTGTCTATCTCAGAACTGCATGCGATCGAAGCGATTGGAATGTATCAGGAGAGGACAATGTCTCAGGTTGCCGCCGATCTGGGTATCACTGTCGGAGCGCTTACTTCTTTTATTAATAACCTCGTTAAAAAGGAGTACGTTTCCAGACAAAGGGATGAGGCAGACCGGAGAATTGTCAGGATCAGTCTGACCCGAAGAGGAAAGCTTGCCTACAGGATCCATGAAAAATTTCATCTGGATATGGTCAAGCATATGCTTCTTGGATTAGGGGAACAGGAGAATATTTTAATTGGATCATTGCAGAAACTCACTGAATTTTTTGATTCGAAGTATTCCTTTAATCCTTAAACAAGGGATGAACAAAAGGTATATGAAAAGGTAAACCAACAGAAGGATTCATCATGGAATGATAATAAACGAAATAATATGAAGAGAAAAGGAAACTTGGAAATATGTATGATGTCGAGATAATTGGCACTGGCAGCTATGTTCCTGAAAACAGGGTGACGAATGATGATCTGTCTAAGATCGTTGATACAAGCGATGAATGGATCAGTACCCGAACAGGGATCAAAGAGCGCAGAATTTCACTGACGGAAACCACGGCGGATTTGGCAGTCGCAGCCGCCCGCAGAGCACTTGATGATGCAGGAGTTGCCGCTGACGAGCTTGATCTGATTATTGTGGCCACGGTTACACCGGATTATTTTTTCCCATCAACGGCATGTTTTGTCCAGAATAGTCTCGGAGCCAGCCAGGCAGCTTGTTTTGACATCAGTGCAGCTTGCACCGGTTTTATTTTTGGACTCAGCATTGCCTCCCAGTTTATCAGAACAGGGATGTATCAAAAGGCACTGATCATTGGTGCCGAGGCCCTTTCCAAAATAACGGACTGGGAAGACCGCGGCACTTGTGTCCTGTTTGCAGACGGGGCTGGCGCGGCGGTTATCAAAAGAGGAGATCAGGGCATCATTTCCGAAGTAATCGGTTCTGATGGGAGCAAAGGTGAATGTTTGGAATGTCCTGCCCTTCCGCTCAAGAACGTCTTTATTGAGGCCGAGGAAGCAAAGCCCCCACATGCCAAAATGAACGGACGCGAAGTTTTTAAATTTGCAGTCAATATTTTACCTGAGTGTATTTTGAAGATACTTGAAAATACACCTTATACGCTGGAAGACATTAACCATATCATACCGCACCAGGCGAACCTGCGGATCATCGATTCAGCGGCCAAAAAGCTGCAGGTGGATCAGGCGAAGTTTTATGTCAACCTTCCCAGTTATGGAAATACCTCGAGTGCGAGTATCCCAATTGCCTTGGATGAAATGGCCAAAGGGAAGTTAATCCATAAAGAGAATCTGCTCGTTCTTGTCGGATTTGGAGGAGGACTCACCTATGGCGCGATGCTGATTAAATGGACCATAGGGGGTAAGTGATGCCTTTTGACACGATCTGCAGGATTATTGCCTCCCAGATTGAGATTGAACCGGAGAAAATACAGCTGTCCACCAAGTTCCAGCAAGACCTCGGGATTGACTCTCTAAGCATTTTTGAAATTGTTATGGAGCTGGAAGATGTATACAGGATTGAAATTCCGACTGAAGATCTTGAAGAATTAATCAGCGTAGCAGATCTGGTTGACTATATGAGTAAGCGAACGAATTGAAGGAGAGAGTGGCATGAATAACTTTGATTTTTTTTATAAGCTGTGCGTAAAATACCCGCTGATTCAAGGCGGTATGGCCTGGATTTCGGACAGCTCACTTGCATCGGCTGTATCAAACGCCGGCGGAATCGGTATCATTGCGGGGGCCAATGCACCTGTCGAATATGTCAAAGAAGAGATTAGGAAGGCCAAAGCTCTGACAGACAAGCCTTTTGGCGTAAATATCATGCTGTTAAGTGAAAATGCCGGAGCCATTGCCCACCTCGTCTGTGAAGAAGGGGTAAAAGTAGTGACGACAGGCGCCGGAAGTCCCGGGAAATATATTAAAATGTGGAAAGAAAACGGCATTACGGTCATTCCCGTAGTTCCTTCCGTTGCGCTGGCCCGCAGGATGGAGAAGGAGGGGGCAGATGCCGTTGTGGCGGAAGGCGGAGAGTCCGGCGGACATGTCGGTGAACTTACGACCATGGCCTTGCTTCCTCAGGTGATTGACGCTGTAAATATTCCGGTGATTGCTGCTGGGGGAATCGGTGACGGTAGAGGGATTGCCGCAGCTTTTATGTTGGGTGCAAGTGGTGTCCAGGTTGGCACAAGGTTTCTAACTGCCGAAGAATGTACCGTGCATCAAAACTATAAGGATAGAATCCTGAAAGCTAAAGATATCGATTCAGTCGTTACAGGCAGGCCAACTGGTCATCCGGTCAGAGTCCTCAGAAATAAACTTACCCGGCAGTTTGAAGAGCTGGAAAGGACGGGGGCACCTCTGGAGCAGTATGAGACGCTTGGTGCCGGTGCGCTGCGCAAGGCTGTAAAAGAGGGAGATACGGATTACGGATCGGTAATGGCCGGGCAAATTGCAGGTCTGATTAAAAAAGAACAGACCTGCAAAGAGATTATTGAAGAAATGTTTGCCCAGGCAGAGGAACGTCTGAAAGCTATTAAGCTTGACAGTATTACCCGCTAAAGGGATACGTATGGGGGACGAAAGAACCATCCCTTTGTCCCCCATATTCGGATGATTATCGGATGATTATTGGAGGATACGGAAAGAATGGATAGAAAGACAGCGTTTATTTTTGCGGGCCAGGGTTCACAGTATGTTGGCATGGGCAAAGAACTTTATCAGCATAACGATGTTTCGTGGGCAGTTTTTGACCTGGCGGATCAGGAACTTGGATATTCGCTGAGTGGCCTGTGTTTTAACGGACCCAAAGAGGAACTGGATAAAACTGAACATACACAGCCGGCCATTCTTACGGTCAGTGTGGCAGCCGCAAGGGCGCTGATGAATCAGGGGATCAACCCTGATCTGACAGCCGGATTCAGTCTGGGTGAATATTCTGCCTTGGTCCTGAGCGGTGTATTGCCATTTGAGGCGGCTGTGAAACTGGTCCGGAACAGAGGCAGGTATATGCAGGAGGCTGTGTCTCAGGGTGTTGGAGGAATGGCTGCAGTCCTCGGTTTGGAAACATTCGGGGTCGAGCAGGCTTGTCTTGCGGCTGAAAGCCTCGGGATTGTACGGATTGCCAATTATAACTGCCCAGGTCAGGTTGTGATATCCGGGGAAAACAAGGCCTTGGAAGCTGCTTCGGCCAGGGCTATGGAACTCGGAGCTAAAAGGGTGATCCCGCTTGAAGTCAGTGGACCGTTTCATACGGGCTTACTCGAACCGGCGGCCCGGAAATTGGCTGACGAGCTGGCAGACATTGAATTTTCTGATCCCCGGATTCCGGTGATTTCCAATGTTACTGCAGATTATATGGCGGATAAGTCGGCGGTCAAGGAACTATTGCCACAACAAGTTATGCGTTCCGTCCTTTGGGAGATGTCCTTCAGAAGGATGCTTGCCGACGGCGTAGATACCTTTGTGGAACTGGGACCTGGAAGTGTCTTAAAGGGCTTTGCGAGAAAGATTGACAAAAACGTGAAGGTTCTGAATGTCGAAGACCCGACATCTCTCGAAGCTGTGGTGAAATACTTTAACGATTAAGAACGTACTTGAAATCTAGAGTGCATGTCACGGTTTCTATCAATATTGAGTTCCAGAAGGAGGTAGGATATGCTAAAGGGGAAAACAGCAGTTGTTACAGGTGCCAGCAGGGGTATTGGCAGAGCCATCGCTTTAAAGCTTGCTGAACAAGGCGCGAATATCGCGGTGAATTATGCAAGCAGCGAGCAGGAAGGGTTAAAGCTTGCCCAGGAAATCGAAAATCTCGGAGGGCGGGCCTTGGTCTTAAAAGCGGACGTCAGTGTATTCAGTGAAGCGGAACAATTGATTGCGATGGCCAAAGCAGAATTTGGAACCATTGATATTCTGGTCAATAACGCAGGGATAACCCGCGACGGTTTACTCATGAGGATGTCGGAAGACGATTTTGACCGAGTCGTAGAAGTAGACCTCAAAGGGGTGTTCAATTGTACCCGGCATGCCGTTCCTATCATGGTCAAACAAAAAAGCGGCAGGATCGTCAATATCACTTCTGTTGTTGGAATTCTTGGAAATGCAGGGCAGGTTAATTATGCAGCGGCCAAAGCCGGTGTGATTGGACTTACTAAATCCCTGGCCAAGGAAATCGGCAGCAGAAACATCACGGTGAATGCTGTAGCCCCTGGCTTTATTGAGACGGATATGACGTCAGGGTTATCGGATAAAGTGAGAGAACTGACCAAAGAGAGCATTGCTTTAAAGCGGTTTGGTAAACCGGAGAATATCGCCGATACGGTTTTATTTCTAGCTTCAGACGCCGGTGAATACATTACCGGCCAGGTTATAAGCGTTGACGGCGGAATGGCATTTTAGGAGGAGACCAACAATATGAGAACACGCGTAGTTATTACTGGAATTGGGGCGGTTACTCCGCTTGGCAACGATGCAGCCACATTCTGGCAGGGCATCAAAGAAGGAAAATGCGGGATAGGCCCGATCACAGCCTTTGATACGACGGACCATAAAGTAAAAATTGGTGCCGAGATCAAAGATTTTGATCCTGAAACGCTTTTGGATAAGAAAGAAGCCAAACGTATGGACCGCTACTGCCAGCTGGCAGTGGTGGCGGCACAGCAGGCTTATGAAGATGCGGGTCTGAAAGAAGCCGAGATCGACCCGGAAAGATTAGGTGTTTTGGTTGGATCGGGGATAGGCGGTCTGCTAACGATCGAAGAACAGCACAGCAGACTGACCGAGAAAGGGCCCGGCAGGGTTTCCCCTTTCTTTATTCCGATGGCGATCAGTAATATGGCTTCAGGGAATATTGCGATCAAGCTTGGTGCCAAAGGAATTAACTATAGTATTGTCACAGCCTGCGCTTCAGCAACGCATTCCATGGGTGAAGCTTTCTGGAAGATCAGAGACGGTCAGGCTGATATGATTGTTACCGGTGGCGCCGAAGCCCCGATTACGCCTCTGGCGGTAGCCGGATTTACTTCCATGACCGCTTTGAGCAACAGCAATGATGTCAACAGGGCTTCCATCCCGTTTGACAAGGAGCGGGACGGGTTCGTAATTGGTGAAGGTGCGGGTATTTTGGTTCTGGAATCTTTGGAGCATGCTAGAAAGAGGAATGCAAGAATCTATGGCGAAGTAGTTGGTTATGGAGCTAGCTGTGATGCCTACCATATGACCGCACCTGCACCGGGAGGGGAAGGCGCGGCCAGAGCGATGAAGCTTGCCTTAGCTGATGCCGGGATTGGTTCGGACGAAATATCCTATATCAATCCGCATGGAACAGGTACACCGTACAACGACAAGTTTGAGACGGAAGCGATCAAAGCCATATTTGGAGAAAAAGCTTATCAAATACCGGTGAGTTCGACTAAATCAATGACCGGTCATCTACTGGGAGCAGCAGGAGCTATAGAGGCGATTATCTGCGCCAAAGCACTTCAGGAGGGTTTTGTACCACCAACGATTGGCTATCAGGTTAAAGATGAGGAATGTGACCTGGATTATGTACCAAATTGCGGGCGTAACATGGATTTGACCTACGCTCTATCCAATTCGCTTGGATTTGGCGGCCATAATGCTACCATTATCTTAAAAAAATGGTTAGAGGGATAAAGTGATGGATTTAAAAGAAATTCAAGAACTGATAAAAATGGTGGATGAGTCCGGGCTGACTGAATTTGAGCTTAAGCAAGAGGATTATAAAATTATTTTGAAGAAAGAAAAGCTTCAGCCCATGTTTCAGCCTGCACTTCAACCCATACAGAGCTTTATGCCCGGGGCTGCAGCCGGAAAAGAGGCGGTGACTCCGGAACATCCAAGTTCTAAAACTGAAGCGCCGCAGACAATCAATGCCCCGATTGTCGGAACCTTTTACCTGGCACCGTCGCCCGGAGAGAAACCCTTTGTCAACGCGGGTAGCAAAGTCAAAAAAGGGGATACGCTTTGTATTGTCGAGGCGATGAAGCTGATGAATGAGATTGAAGCTGAAGAAGACCTGCAAATCTTAAGCATTCTGGTTGATGACGGGCAAATGGTCGAATTTGGCCAACCGCTGTTTGAAATTAATACCAAGTAGCGGCAAGGATGCAAGCGGAACTATTGTGGAGGTAAGGATGCTGAACATCAAAGAGATTCAAGAAATTATTCCGCATCGGTACCCGTTCCTTCTTCTGGACCGAGTCGAAGAGCTTGAAGAAGGTAAGAGGGTCGTTGCTTATAAAAATGTTACGATCAATGAGTACTTTTTTCAGGGACATTTTCCGCAAGAACCGGTAATGCCCGGTGTACTCATTATTGAAGCGCTGGCTCAGGCCGGTGCGGTAGCTTTATTAAAAATGGAAAAATATCAGGGTAAGCTCGCTTACTTTACCGGAATTGACAAGGCCAAGTTCCGAAGGAAGGTATTTCCTGGTGATGTGCTGAGGCTGGAAGTAGAGATCATAAAAATCAAAGGCCCTGCCGGCATCGGCAAAGCCCTTGCTACGGTTGACGGGGAAAAAGCTGCCGAAGCCGAAATCAAGTTTTTTATCAGTTAATAAAGTTGGTGGGTGAAAACTTGTTCAAAAAAATACTCATTGCCAACAGAGGCGAAATAGCGGTCCGGATTATTCGGGCCTGCCGAGAAATCGGAGTTGCAACAGTTGCAGTTTATTCGGAAGCCGACCGGAACTCCCTGCATGTGGATCTTGCTGATGAGACGGTTTGTATCGGACCGGCCAGAGCAAGGGACAGTTATCTGAATACCAAGAATATTATCAGTGCAACGGTTCTGACGGGCGCGGAAGCCATTCATCCGGGATTTGGCTTTTTGGCGGAAAACAGCAAATTTGCCGAGATGTGCAAAGCGTGCCATATCGCATTTATCGGTCCTGACCCGGAAGTGATTGAAATGATGGGGAATAAAGCGAAGGCCCGGCAGATCATGGGCCAGGCGGGTGTCCCTATCGTTCCCGGTATCGAAGGTGTGTTGGCTAATTTTAAACAGGCAGAGGCTTCTGCGGAGCGTATTGGCTATCCGATCATGCTGAAGGCATCGGCAGGCGGCGGAGGCAAGGGTATCCGGATTGTCTGGAGCCGGGATGAACTGAAGAAAGCTTATGATATGGCCAAAAAAGAAGCGCAGGCTGCCTTTGATGATGATTCAATGTATTTGGAGAAATATCTGGTGGAGCCGAGACATATCGAATTTCAGATCCTGGCGGACCACTATGGAAATGTCATTCACCTCGGAGAAAGAGACTGTTCAATCCAGCGCAGAAATCAAAAAGTCATTGAAGAGGCTCCTTCAACCGTCCTGAGTGACGAGCTTAGGTGGAAAATGGGGGATACAGCTGTTCGAGCTGCTCAAGCAGTAGGTTATAAGAGCGCCGGGACCATCGAATTTTTAGTTGACAACAACGGCGGCTATTACTTTATGGAAATGAATACCCGTATCCAGGTCGAGCATCCCGTAACCGAACTGGTTACAGGAATTGATATTGTGAAGGAACAACTGAAAATTGCCTCGGGAGAACAGCTAAACATCCGGCAGGACGACGTGCATATTCAAGGCCATGCCATAGAATGCCGAATCAATGCGGAAAATCCCGCACTTGGGTTCAGGCCGTCTCCCGGCAAAGTGAATATCCTTCTCTGGCCCGGAGGAAATGGCATAAGACTGGACAGCGCGCTCTACAGTGGCTATGATATCCCGCCAACCTATGATTCGATGATTGCGAAACTAATTACGCACGGCCAGGACAGGAATGAAGCCATCAGTAAAATGCGCAGGGCCCTTGATGAGTTTATCATTGAAGGTATTGACACCAATATTGAATTCCTGTTTCAGATTTTGAATAACCCGAAATTTAGGAGCGCAGAAATTGACACATCCTTCATTGCCAAAGAATTTGACTATGGAGCGTAATGACAACCAATAAAAAAATGATTACGGTTGGTGCTCATGTTTAAATTAAACAGGGTTTTTAAGAAACCGCGTTATCTAACCATACAACAGAATAATAGTCAGCCGGCACCGACGGAGATAGAGGGGCAGGGGGAAAAGAGTGTTTTGCCTGCCATTCCGAACGGGCTGTGGACAAAATGTCCGAATTGCGGAGAGACAGTTTACACGAAGGATCTCAGTAATAATAACAAGGTCTGTGTCCGCTGCGGCTACCATTTCAGGATGGGAGCCTGGGAAAGAGTCGACTTAATCATGGACACCGGTACATTTAAAGAAATTTATCAGGATATGAAAAGCGTCAATCCGCTGGACTTTGAAGGTTATGCAGAGAAAATCCGCACTGGCCAGGAGAAGACGGCCCTTTCGGAAGCCGTACTGACAGGGTATGGTAAGATTCATGGCCAGGATGCTGTGATTACGGTGATGGACAGTAACTTTATGATGGGCAGCATGGGTTCGGTCGTTGGCGAGAAAGTGGCCCGGGCCTTTGAATTCGCTGCTGAAAGGAAAATGCCGATCATTGCTTTTACTGCTTCGGGTGGGGCCAGGATGCAGGAAGGAATGTTTTCCCTGATGCAGATGGCGAAAACATCTGCAGCCGTTGGCAGACACAGTCGGCAGGGAGGACTGTATATCGCGGTTCTGACAGACCCGACAACGGGCGGCGTCACGGCCAGCTTCCCGATGCTGGGAGATATCATTTTGGCGGAACCGGACGCGCTGATCGGCTTTGCCGGCAAGCGGGTCATTCAACAGACCATCAGGCAGGAGCTGCCAGAAGGCTTTCAGAAAGCAGAATTTCTGCTGGAACACGGTTTTATTGATAAGATCGTGGCCAGAGAGGATCTCAAACTAACCTTGTCTCGCCTGATTAAGCTTCATTACAGGCGTTAAGCAAAAAGACGGAGTGTGGCTATGCTCGAGCGGGAAAAAGAATTAGCGGAACTGAATAATAAGCTGAGTGATTTAAGGAAGCTTGCTGAAGATAAGCAAGCCGACTTTTCATCAGAGATTGAGGGATTAGAAGAGAAGCTTACCAGGATGAAAGAGGAAGCATTCTCAAATTTGACGGCGATGGATAAGCTGACCCTGTCCCGTATGGTGGAAAGACCCACCACGCTCGATTATATCGAGCGGATTTTTCACTCCTTTATTGAGCTGCATGGAGACCGGATGTACCGGGATGACCCCTGCATTGTCGGCGGCGTTGCCAGACTGGGGGACCTGCCGGTAACGGTCATTGGCCAGCAAAAAGGCAGAAATATCAAAGAAAATGTCAAAAGAAATTTCGGGATGACGAATCCCGAAGGTTACCGCAAAGCGTTAAGGCTTATGAAGCAGGCGGAAAAATTTCATCGGCCAGTGATTTGCTTTATTGATACACCAGGCGCTGATCCTGGTATCGGGGCGGAGGAACGGGGCCAAGGGGAAGCAATCGCACGCAACCTGATGGAAATGGCCAGCCTGCGGACGCCTGTTATTTCCATTGTTCTGGGAGAAGGAGGCAGCGGCGGGGCGTTGGCCCTGTCGATCGCAGACGAGATCTGGATGCTGGAGCATTCGATCTATTCCATACTGTCTCCGGAAGGTTTTGCCAGTATCCTTTGGAAGGATTCCTCCAGAGCTAAAGAGGCAGCCCAGATCATGAAGATTACTGCGCAGGATTTGCAGCAGATGGGCCTAATCGACAAGGTTCTGCCGGAGCCTATGGGCGGCGCCCATCATGATCCCGAGGCGATGGCTGCCTTGATCAAGGAACATTTGTTAAAGGTCCCGTTCAGAACCATGCTGGGACAGCTCGACGATGTTCTTGAAAGGCGTTATCAGAAATACCGCAGGATAGGGGCTTATACCGAGTCATGAACGAATCTCTCAGCTCTGAAAAAATAACACAATATCTCCGGACAACTTTTCTGGGAAGAAAGATCCTCTGTTTTGACGTGCTGGACTCCACCAACTGTGAAGCAGCCCGCAGAGCTTTGGCTGAAGAAGAAGGAACTGTGATCATCAGTGAACAGCAGACGACCGGCCGGGGGCGTTTAGGCCGAAAGTGGCAGTCACCGGGAGGCAAGGGGATCTGGATGTCAATCATTTTGAAACCTCAACTTCCGCCGGATGTGATACCCCAGCTGACGCTGGCCGGCGCAGCGGCAGTATGTCTGGCAGTGGACGAAGCAGCTATTTCTTTCCCTGGAAGAGGAATCACCATCAAATGGCCAAATGATCTATTCCTGAACGGAAAGAAGGCCGGAGGGATTCTGACGGAAATGTCGGTCAGCAGCAGGCGGACCCCGGTAGTGGTGATCGGCATCGGTCTGAATGTGAACCTTGCTGAAACGGATTTTCCTGATGAACTGAAATCCACAGCGACTTCTTTACGTCTCGAGACGGGCAGGGAACACGACAGGACCAGGCTGACAGCCGGAATCCTAAATGGATTTGAACCGCTTTACCTGGAATACCTCAGCACGGTTAATCTAGGCAGGACCTTAACCATCTGCAGGGAGCGTTCCGAAGTCATAGGCAAAAAAGTGATCCTCGGAAACAGGGAGGGGCCGGTGCAGACCGCTGAGGTAATCGACCTCGGGCCTAAAGGGGAACTGGTCGTAAGGCTGGCGCAGACCGGGGAGATCAAAGCGATCATTTCGGGAGAAATTTCTGTGGCCCTACACGATTAAACGAGAAGTACGGTTGCGGTTCCCAAAATGAATACAGTATTTACATGGAAAATGGCATTGAAAACGAAGCGTCCTAATGATATAGTACTGAGAATATAGTTTATTACATGAAAGAACAGAACGGAGGAATGATGATGATTCAAAATTCGCATACGCTCGAAGTTTACCGTCAAAAACGTTTGTCCTATTTCCAATGGCGCACGCAGTCAACGACGTTCGCCAAAATTGCTCTGGCAGTAAGTCTGGCCTGCCTGACCGGCCTGCTTGCTCAGGTAAAAATCTACCTGCCATTTACTCCCGTGCCTTTGGTGGCTTCCCAGATTGGGGTGATCCTGGCTGCTGTGCTATTGGGCAGAAAATGGGGCGGTATCAGTATGGCAATCTATGCTGTCGGCGGTTTGGCAGGAATTCCGTGGTTTGCGGGTTTCAAAGGCGGAGCGGCGGCGCTTGCCGGGCCGACAATTGGTTATGTGTTTGGTTTTATCCTTGCAGCACTGTTTATCGGCGGTATGATTGATTCCGGAACCCAAAACCGTAAAGCTTTGCCGCTGACCGGCAGTATCCTTTTTGCCCAGCTTGTCCTTGTCTATGTTCCGGGGTTAATATCCCTGGCCATATGGCTTTGGTCGACCGGACAGACAGTTACCCTGGCCGGAGTCCTCTTTATGGGCTATATACCCTTTATTGTCGGAGATATTCTGAAGTCATTCGTCGGAGCAGCAGCTGCCAAAGCCATTGTCCCGATGGAAAAATACTAGCACAGCATCGATTTGGGTTAATATTGGACTAAAGCAGCACTTCAAGAGTAATAAGTACCAGAATAATGACAACAAAGAACGCTGCACGCTGACCATATTTAAATGTATAGGCGTACATGCTGGATCCCCCCCGCAGGCTGATTTGTAAGATATTTGTTTTATTTTATTCTATGAAGTCCGGGGAGGCAAGGTGATAAAGAAATAAACCTATGGACACATGAACATATGTGCATAGGTTTATTTTTATGGTTCTAACCCTTTTATTTCAGTTGGATTGGGATTCGAGTTCTTTTCCTGCTTCTGGCATTAGTTTCTGCACAGTGTCCCTGCAGAACCGGATCCGTTCCAGATCTGCATCCTTCAGAAGGGGATACATTCCGGGATTGTCCAGAGCAGCTTTGGCGGGTATAACCTCATAAATCAATTGATTATTCAGGCGTTTTTTATTCACCCAAGTAGGAACGGCGTCCGCCTGGAGAACTTGATGGGTGTGATCTGGATATACCCTGATCGTCACATTGGCGATGATTCCCTGTTCGGTATAAATGTTATCGACGGTTTCCTGACGCTGATCTGAGATGAAATTTCCCTGAGAATAAAAAACCGGAACAGTTCCATTGTTGTCTGTGGCCAAAAATACGAAGGGCTGGAGCACATGCGGATGGCCCCCAAAAATCACATCTGCGCCGCAGTCAGCCAGTACGGAGGCCAAGTCCTGCTGAAAAGTACTAGGCAGTCGATGATATTCATCTCCCCAGTGCATACACAAAATGACGATTTCCGCTCCGGCCTGTCTCGCTTCAGTGATTCTCGCCTTAATGGTTTGCGCAGAACTGTCAAAATCCTGCGGGTCAAAGGTATCCATCAGTCCGGTCATGTTGACGGGAAGGATAAGACCATTGATGCTCAGGCTGCCGTCATATTGCGGATAGCCGTAGCCAAAATTGACAAACGCCACTTTAACACCTTTGATGTCCTTGACGACATAGGTGGTTTCCTTCTCGGTAGCCTTGACGCCGATAATATCCAGTCCCTTGTTTTTGACAACGTCGATCGTCCGGTAGAATCCGGTGATATCCTGATCTAAACGGTGGTTGTTGGCTGCGGTAACAATGTCAATGCCTGATGTTTTAAGCGCGTCAATGATCGAATCGGGGGTATTGAATTTAGGATAACCGGAATAGCCCTGTTCAGGCCCGGCCAGCGAGGTCTCCAGGTTGGCCACGGTCATATCGGCTTTTTCAAGATACGGTTTAACATACTGAAACTGGCTGCTGAAATCATACAAACCTGTTAAAGAATCGTAAGCGGCCATATAGACCGTATTATGAATCAGGATGTCGCCGACGGAAGCGATAGAGATATCCACATAGGAAGGCTCCGGCTCCGATTCCGGAAGCGGCGAAGGATTCGGAGGCTTTTGAAACGAAATCTGGTTGGTATATTGGTAGGCAATCATACCGCCCGCAATGAATACGGCAGCAACTGTGCAGAGGAGGATGATCAGGAGTCTTCTTTTCATAAGCTTGACCTCAAAGGGTATTTTTATCAATTTTTGATCATAGATTTTTGAGTCATAGTCTGGCCTTGTTAGACTTGTCTGCGAATAGGATGGTTGCTTTTAGTTATTATAATACATTTACTTCAAAGCGAAAACCAATTATAATGACAGGAAGAATAAATGATGAATGTTGCCGCTAAAAGGCTTGGTGCCAGCCGAGCTTTCTTTATGATCCAGAGGAGGTAGGGAAATGGAACAAACCGAGTCCATACAATTTGAACAATTTGAAACAAAAACGTTTAAAGAACTGACGCAAAAAGCGATAGACAGCAGTAAAATTAACCCTGAGCTATATAGTAAATATCAAGTAATGAGGGGTTTACGTGATCTAGAAGGCAAGGGCGTACTCGTCGGTCTGACCGAGATTGGTGAAGTGCACTCCTATATCATAGACGAAGGAGAAAAGATTCCTGTTCCGGGAAGATTAACCTATAGAGGTATCGATATTAATGACATCGTCGACGGCTTTATCAAAGATGAAAGATACGGTTTTGAAGAAACGACCTATTTGCTTCTTTTCGGGCATCTTCCGAATGCCGAGGAGCTGAAGGACTTTGAACAGATGCTGTCGGCATATCAAAAACTGCCCGAGGACTTTGTCCGGGGCACTATCCTGAAAAGCCCAGGCAAGGATATTATGAATATGTTGGCCAGGAGCATCCTGAGCCTGTATTCCTATGATGACAACCCCGATGACAATTCCATCGAAAATGTCCTGAGACAATGCATGAAGCTGATTGCCTGGATGCCTTTGCTGGCCGTGTATAGCTATCACTCCTGTGCGCACTATCATGGAAACAAGAGCCTGTTCCTGCACAGTCCGCTGCCCCATCTCAGCACAGCGGAAAATATTCTTCATATGCTCCGGCCGGACAGCAAATACACGAAGCTTGAGGCGGCTCTGCTGGATATTTCCCTGGTCCTGCATGCCGAGCACGGTGGTGGGAATAATTCAACCTTTGTTACGCATGTCATCACCTCGACCGGTTCGGACACTTATTCGGTAATGGCTGCCGCTATCGGCGCTTTAAAAGGGCCCAAGCACGGAGGAGCCAATATTAAAACTTATGATATGCTCGAAGATATCAAGCGGAATGTCTCAGACTGGCAGGATGAGGATGAAATTAAAACTTATCTGACTAAAATCATCAATAAACAAGCCTTTGACCGGTCTGGCCTTATTTACGGAATAGGCCATGCCGTCTACTCAATTTCCGATCCGAGGGAAGTCCTGCTTAAAGAATACGCCGGGAAGCTCGCTCAAGAGAAAGGTCTAGCTGAAGAGTATGATTTATTCTGCAGAGTGGAGAAACTTGCTCCCGATATTGTCCTGGGCCATAACAAGTCAGGCAAGGTCATCAGTGCCAATGTGGACTTTTATTCCGGCTTTGTCTATAAAATGCTGGGGCTTCCGCTGGAACTGTTTACCCCGATCTTTGCGATCTCCAGAATGTCAGGATGGAGCGCCCACCGGATCGAAGAGATTGTGAATAATGGGAAAATCGTTAGACCGGCCTATAAAAGCGTTACTCCAAGACGAGAATATATTTCGCTTTCCGGCAGGAATCTTCAAAAATAAACGGCTACATAAAACCAGAGACTAGGCTATGTAATGTACATCCAGCGACAAGCGGAGCACGGATTGCGTAGCCCTACCTTCTTTGGTTTCTTTGTCTTTTAATATTAAAGAAGGCGGTGTCGCCAACTACTTTAGTAGTTTTGCAGCACCGCTTTGCTTTTTGCGTAGAAATATTAACTTTGATGCGCTCTCTGATATTCTTTGACTTGAGGGCTTTCATACAGCAGCTGATCAGCCAACCCTACGATACTGCCCGGAGAAAGCTGTCGGGCTAAGTCCGAAGCATTCTTACGCATTTCTTCAAGTAAACCGGGATTTAGACAGAAACGGTCGATCAGGGGATTAAGTTCGGAGATCTTTGATGTTCTGACAGCAACGCCTGCTTTAACTAGAATCTCAGTATTTTCTTCTTCTTGTCCCGGAATAAAAAATGGAATAATGATGGGAATATTTTTATTGATCGCTTCCGAGACAGTCAGACCGCCAGGTTTTGTGATAATCACATCGGACTGGTCCATCAGGTCATAGATGTTCGATGTGAAACCGTAAATGACGACCTCTTTATCGTTAAAGGTTCCTGTGTACTTTTTCGCAAGATCAGTCCAAAGTTTGCGATTGCTTCCGCATACGACCAGGATGCGAAGATGATGCCGATTTTCCATAAGCGTTTTCAGGCATTTTCTGATATAGGGGATGCCCATGCTCCCGCCCATGATCAGCAGTGTAAATATATCATTGTTTCTGACAAGGCGGGGCTGGCGGAATTCTTCCCGTACCGGAATGCCAAAAATGTGTATTTTGTTTTCAGGAACACCTTTTTCCGTAAGCGTATCCTTGGTGTAAGGTGAACCAACAATGTAGGCATCAACAAAACTATTCACATAAAACTGATGGGCCATATAATCTGTAACCAGTGAAATAAAAGGCAGATTTAAGCGTCCGGATGCTTTTAAATAGGAAACAACACCGACATGAAGAGGATGGGTGGTAATAAGCAGGTCGGGCTTGTACTCCTGAATCAGCTGTTCGATGACACTATCCATGGCCCTGTTTAAAATTCTTTTGACATTTTTATTTAAGAACTCGTTATAGGTAATCTTATATAGTTTCCCGTACATTTTCGGTAATCTTGTTGCAAGTATATGATAACCGTCATCGATAAGGGCTTCCATGATCCAGCTTTCTTCTTTTTTTAAGGGTTCCACAATCCGGACGGAATAGCCTGAAGCTTCAAGCTCCTTTTTCAGACAGTCTGCGGCCTGATTATGTCCGTGTCCCGTAGATGCAGAGAAAATCATTACTTTAGGCACGAATTAATTATTCTCCCTTCGAAAGCATAAGATGCTGAAAGTTGTCCTTATATATTATAACAGCTTATGGCCGATAACCAACAAAAATTTATTTATTATTTTTTGGCAGAAAAAAAGCAGTGCACTCTTTTTTTCATTGTGTCCTGCTTTAGAGACCGTCTGTAGGCACAGTCTTGCGATCTAATGCTGAAACTCAATCTGAACAGACTTTTTCTCCCTGTTCTCTGTCTTGGGCAGAAATACATTCAGAACGCCGTTTTTATAAATTGCCCTGACATTATCACTGGAAACGGCCGCCGGAAGAGAGACGGAGCGGCGAAATTGGCCGGTATACCTTTCTTTTTTGTGTAGGCGGTCTTCCTGGATCACGTGCTGTTCGCGGTTTAAAGTGCCGCTAATGGTTATCATGTTGTTTTCAATCTGAATGCTTACATCTTCTCTTCTCTGCAGTCCTGGCAGATCGCAGGAAACAATGATTTCTTCGTCGGTTTCATAGACGTCGGTAAATGGAACAGCTAAGCGCGGAGTAAACTCGTCTTCGAAAAGATTAAATGGGAAGCTATAAAGCCTATTGATTTCACGGCGCAATTGATCTGCATTCCGCATTGGATGGAACGGTAAAAGATTCATACTTTTCAAGCCTCCAGTACATATAAATACTCAAATAGATGATTGCGTTAAACTCCCGGGTTGGCCTGTGCGCCACAATTCCACTTTCAGCTGTTGCGCCATCCATGGCGCAAACAGCCGCGCTCCGCCTCCATGCTCCGCTTGACGCTGGAATTGTGGCCCCCAGACCTCATTTAGGGTAATCAAGCTTGTATAAATGATTTGAGGAGGGAATTTGAGAACGTCGTACTAGGATTATTTTAACCGGAAAGATGATATGTATTCTGTTCGGATGTTTAGACAAACGCACGATTGGTAATTAATCAAAATAACTATGAAAAAAAATCATCATAAGAAAAAAATTATTATTAAGAAAGAAATCAATGATAGAGCATAAACAAAGAAATGACCAAAATTTGCCCAAATTATTTGACCTTTATTGACCTTTGTAATAAAATAAAGACATATCAAAATTAACAATCAATGATGGAGGGAATAAATATGAGTTATCTTATCCCGATGGTAGTTGAACAAACGAATCGCGGTGAACGTTCTTACGACATCTATTCTAGGCTCCTCAAAGACCGTATTATCTTCTTGGGCGGAGCAATCGATGATAACGTTGCTAATGTTGTCGTTGCGCAATTGCTTTTCCTGGAAGCAGAAGATCCTGAAAAGGACGTTTTCCTCTATATCAACAGCCCTGGAGGGTCCATTACTGCCGGGATGGCCATCTACGATACGATGCAGTACATCAGGCCTGATGTACAGACTATTTGTATTGGAATGGCCGCCAGTATGGGTGCCTTCCTGCTTGCAGCCGGAACGAAAGGAAAACGTACGGCCCTACCCAATGCTGAAATCCTGATCCACCAGCCGTTAATTGCAGGGGGAGGTTTATCGGGGCAGGCTACAGAAATAGAAATTCACGCCAAACAATTGCTGAAAACGAAAAACAAAATGAACAGGATTCTCTCCGAAAGAACTGGCCAGCCTTTGGAAAAAGTCGAACAGGATACGGACCGTGACTACTATATGTCCGCTGAAGAAGCCAAAGAATACGGAATTGTTGATCGGGTGCTGGAAAAAGCAGCACTGCTCGAGCAAAAAAAGAAGAACCCGCTAAAATAAAATCTCTCAAGGAATAAGTCTTAATTTCCATAAGAGAATCTTGAAGAAAATCTTGGATATCAAAACGCCTCATTTGAGTCAATCATTTGAGGCGTTTGACGTCCACGGATGGACTAATGCCGCGGTTCCATGGAGGGAAAGGAGCGGCAAGTCCACGGATGGACTAATGCCGCGGGAAAGAGCAACCATCAGAAAAAAACATAAAACTTCAATAAATTCGGCATACTAAACCCAGATTGTCGGAAAACGACCAAAGCAACAACAAATAAGGAGGAAAAATCTTGCAGAAAATTCGTAAAGCAGTCATACCAGCGGCTGGATTGGGTACAAGATTTCTTCCTGCAACCAAAGCTCAACCCAAAGAAATGCTGCCAATTGTGGACAAACCGACCATTCAGTACATCATTGAAGAAGCGGTCCACTCCGGTATTGAAGATGTCATTATTGTCACAGGAAGAAACAAAAGAGCCATCGAGGATCATTTTGACCGTTCTGTAGAACTTGAACTATTTCTAAAAAACGGAGAAAAGTCCGAACTGCTCGATATGGTCAAACACATTGCTGAGATGGTCGATATCCATTATGTCCGTCAAAAAGAAGCTCTGGGGCTCGGTCATGCCGTCTACAGCGCTAGAAGATTTATAGGTAATGAGCCGTTTGCCGTTCTTCTGGGAGATGACGTGATCTATTCGGCTGAGCCTTGTCTAAAACAAATGATCAGGTACTACGAGCTTTATAACAGCAATCTAATTGGCGTACAGGAAGTACTGCCGACAGAAGTGTCGAAATACGGGATTATTGATGGTAGCAGAATATCCCCGAGACTGTACAAGGCGGAAACGATGTTTGAAAAGCCGGCTCCACAAGAAGCGCCTGATATTCCACTTGCGATCATGGGCCGGTATATTCTTAATCCGGAAATTTTTGATATCCTCGCGGAATTGCCTCCGGGAAGAAATGGAGAAATTCAGTTGACGGATGCGATTGCACAGTTGAGCAAGGTTCAGGATGTGTATGCCTACAATTTCGAAGGGAAAAGATATGATGTCGGGGACAAACTTGGTTTTGTCAAAGCAACCATTGAATTTGCGTTAAGACACGAAGAAATTGGCGAAAGCCTGATGGATTATCTGACCGATATTGTCAGCCGGTATCAGAAAGGAGGTCAGGAGCTTCGCCTGCTTTCGGCAGACAATCATTTGGACAAACTTTATGATATTATGAAGAATTACAGTTAACCAGGTAAGTAAATGGATGCTGTCCGGAAAAAACGGCGGAAAATAACGTACTTTCACAGAAAATAGGCTGTTTGCTATCCTCAATGTGACAAGCTTTTCTCTTTGCTATTGGTAATATTATACAGAAAATACCTATAGTAAGGAGGAAAAAGGATGAATTTCAGCCGCAAAAGTATTCTAACTCTTGCAGGGGCTGTTGTTCTGGCGGGGGTAATCATTATCGGCGGAATTTATGGGCCTACGGCCTGGAAAGTATTCCGTGGCCAGATAACCGGCCCAGAGGACCAAGTAGTTATCCAGACGCCGCCGGTCAATTATGCCGGTGGAGAGACAGATGCTGATCAGACCACGGCTCAGGGTGAAGACAGTACGGTTTCATCCAATACCGGGGGAACACCGGCTGCAGAAGGGACTGCGGGAGATACCGTTACAGCACCCAATCAGGCTGACGGCACAGACAATTCTGCCAGCAGCACGAATGAAGTCAAAAAGTACAGGGAACCGGATCTAAGTCTTTTGAATATTGCGCCTTCGCTTGAGGAGTATTTTGGTGAGGGAGCGCTCAGCGATGCATCCAGGACTCTTGCCTTCGGAGCCGCCTGGAACATCCACCAGTATACGGATGGTTATCTGTACGGTGTCACAGCAGGGCCTCAGATGAACGAACAGGATATTAAGAAGTATATTGTTTTCCATAAGACCTTATGGGAAAAACAAATGGAGAATGAAGTCAATTCCAGTCAGGCGTCAACCTTTGATGTGTATCTCAGGAATCTTCTGAACAGAGGGATCGATGCCTTTGACAGTAAGGACAAAGTAAGAATTGAACAATTCCATCTCGAGATTCATGATTTGGACGCGCATCTGCTGCGGGATGATATGAGTTCCAAGGTTTACGGGGCAACTCCTTTTGCCACGAAACGTTCCGAATAGCATTCCTAATGCATTAATAGGCGGCCTGGAATAACATTAAAGCGCTTTCGAAAAAGTTATCCTGTCTTAAACCTCCATGAGATTAGGATAACTTTTTTGATGTCTAAATCTTGACAATTTTAACAGAGCATATATAATAATAGATGTTTAGATTATTGCCTAAATATCTAAATATTATCAATAAGGAAGTGGATCACAAATGTCGCCGTATAACGATACGTTTAAAGCTTTGGCTGATCCGACCCGGAGGGAAATGATCCGCTTTTTGAAAGAACGGGATATGACGGCAGGGGAAATTGCAGAGCAATTCAAGATCTCCAAACCAAGCATCTCCCATCATTTAAATATTTTGAAGCAGGCCGGGCTGGTTACAGACGAAAGAAAAGGGCAGACCATCGTCTATGCATTGGATACCTCTGTGTTTGAAGAAGTCATGCGAATGATGTTTGATCTGTTTTCCAGAAAAGATGAATCATAAGAAAGGGTGCTGATGCAATGTCGGAGAACAAAGAATTATGGATGCGCAGAATGCTTATTTTTGGCAGTCTGATGGTTCTCATAAGTTTGGCGGTCAGCTTGGTTGTTTATCCCCGTCTTCCGGATAAAGTTCCAGTGCACTGGAATGCAGCCGGAGAAATCGACGGTTGGGGCAGTGCTTTTCAGGGAGCTTTCCTGTTTCCACTGATGATGGCAGCTATGCTGATCCTGCTCGTTTTCCTTCCGAAAGTGGATCCTAAGAAAAAGAACTATAGCCGGATGAGCAAGCCGTATACCATTATTGTGCTTGTCATAATGCTGTTTTTTATGTTGATTCATTTTGGCTCGCTGGGCACGGCGCTCGGATATTTTAACAGCTTCCCTTCCTTGATTCAATTGGGAGTCGGTGCCTTGTTTGTAATTATTGGAAACTATATGGGCAAACTAAAGCATAATTACTTTGCCGGAATCAAGACTCCATGGACGCTGGCCAATGAGCAAGTCTGGTACAAAACGCACCGGATGGCAGGACCACTCTGGGTCATTGGCGGACTGATCTTTATGGCGGCAAGCTTCCTGCCTTCCCAGTTTCTGACCGTCATAGTAATGATTGTGATTGCAGTCCTGCTTATCGTTCCAATTGGATATTCTTATTGGATCTTTAAGAGATTAGATAAGGAAGAATAGGTCCACAATCCTGTAATAAAAATAGACTGAAGTATGTTTAAAATCCCCGCAGAACGGATAGAATGGGAATAGTTACCATTCTATCCGTTATTGAGGGGATTGTGATTTTATGCGTAAAAAATTTTGGTTGATTACAGTACTGGTATTTGTTCTGGGGGTGTGCTTCGGTGCGGGAGGACACTTTTTATGGTCAACGACATTGAACCCGGAAGTAAATTCTCCGGCTGAAAAGGGCAACGCAGCCAAAGTAGGTACCGTTCAGAGCGGTGATGCTGTTCAGAATGTTCTTCCGGATCTGTTTGCCGAAGGAAATGGCATTGTTGACAGTATAGCTGATGGTACAAATAACGGTACAAATAACAGTACTGACGAAAGTACAAGTGCCTTGACTGAGACAGAACAGGAAGCAATTATTGCACAGTATAAGCAGGGACTGGGAATGCTTTTTGATGCCTGGAAAGCCAAAGATATGACTGCGTTCAGAACTGCGATTGCCAATGCTTACACTGGAGACTTGATGGAAAAGCATATCCAGAAGGCAGAAGAGTTTATTTCCAGAGGAATCGGACTGGATGTCGGCAACATCATTTTTGATGACGTGCAAATCGAATCTGCCGACAAGCTTTCGGCGACAGTCAATGCTGTTTACCGTTACACGGCTAGAGATTATGACTTGGACGAGCAGTACCCTTTGGGGGAAGAGCAGGAACATCAGGTCCATGTCAGGGCGAATTTGATTAAAATGGGTCAAAGCTGGCTGATTACGGGCGAAACGGCAATATAGCAGGCGGAGTATTGCAGGATTTAACTGAACGATGGCGAATTCTAGAGGATGAAAAAATTTTGTCTTAAAAAGATTAAGACAGGGAGAGAAACAGATGTTCAAAAAAAAGCCAAGGGCACTTGCGGTTCTGTTGATCGTATTGTTGGTTTTGCCGGTCTATAGTTCCGGTGCATCTGGGGCAGAGATTCAGACGTACCAAAATCCTGCCCTGGAAGTCATTGCCCAGAAGCTTGAGACGATTTCCAGAAGCAAGGGAATTCCGAGCGTACTGCTAAAAACAATTGCCTATTGTGAATCGGGTTGGAGACAGTTCGATCAAAATGGTGAAGTAGTAACCGGCAGCACCAACGGAACCTCGAATCCTGCCCTCGGAATCATGCAGGTTACCAGCTATGATCCCGGAGATACCGAAGAAGTTAATAAACTTAAATATGATATTGATTATAATATTTCCCGCGGCGCGGATCTGCTGAATCAAAAATGGCAGATAGTGCCGAAGATTGGTGATGGGGACCGCAACAAGCTGGAGAATTGGTATTTTGCGCTTTGGGCCTATCATGGCTGGTTAGCATACAATAACCCGAACAATGCTGCTGCCAGAGGCGAGGTAGCTTATCAGGACGCAATCATTCGCAAAGCCGCGACAGCATATTTTCCGGGCCTGGTCTCACCTGTCCAAATCACGCCGGTTCCCGCCGAACTTCTGCCGCTTGGCACGCTGCCGAGCAGCAGTCAGATCTGGAATACGCCTGAACCGTATACCCTGGGAGACTTAACTTCCAGTACGGTTGGCACAACCACCCGAATCTCAGGTCAGGACAGGATAGACACGGTTAATCAAATTGCCTTGAACGGATGGCCGAGTGGGGCCCAGACCGTCATTATAACCCGTTCAGATGCGTTTCCCGATGCTCTGGCCGGTGTGCCTCTGGCTAAAAAATATAATGCACCGATTTTGCTCACGAACCCGGACCAGCTTGATCAGGGTGTCATTGAGGTATTGAATACCTTAAAGCCGACAAAAGTAATTATTCTGGGTGGAGAGAAAGCCGTCAGCAAATCCGTCGAGACTAGACTCAAGGCCGTTTTGACCTGGACCTCTGATGTTTCGCGGATTGCCGGAGCGGACCGTTATCAAACCGCGGTACTGATTGCCGCTGATTTCCCCAAAGATGCCAGCGTGGCTGTTGCTACGGGTCTGGATTTCCCGGATGCATTAAGCCTGGCCACAGCTGCAGCTGCGAACGAAATGCCTCTGCTGCTGACTTCAACCCGGAGCCTGCCTGAGGTTACCAGACAGGACTTAAGCAAACGTTTACCGGGAAAAATCTATATTGGCGGCGGGGAAAAAGTCATTACCGCAGAAGTAGTGGCAGCCCTGACTCAGACAACCGGATTGTCTGCGGGGAATATTGTTCGTTTTGCCGGAAGCAACCGTTATGAAACTTCGGTAATGATTGCGGAAGCGTTCTTTCCCAGTACGCAGGAGATTTATATGGCTACCGGACTCGATTTTGCAGACCCTCTCGCCGCTGGCGCCCTGGCTGCAACGAAGAACGCTTGTCTATTGCTGATTTCTCCGCAGGGCTTTACGACAAATGGTCCAACAGAAAATTATCTGAAAAAGATGGCTTCTTCCACAAATGTTAAAGTAATCGGCTCGGAAGCTTCTATTTCTGAATATACGGTTACCCGTGTAAAATATTTACTCAGACAGATGTGATTCAATCCATAAATCAATGATAGATTCGTCAAGAATCTGTCAATAATCAGTCCATAACCAGTCAATTTGATGAGAAGGGTTTGCAAGCATCATCATTCATTAAATGGAATAATATTGACCTTTTCCGGCAAGCAGCACTTCTTGTCGGAATTTTGTTTATGAGCGTTTATGCGGCTTCCAGCGATTTGGAAAAATTTTGGGGAAGGAAAATCTGTCTCTAAGACGAATTTATTTACTCTAAACTTCTTTCAAGTTTTGTGACAAAGCATTTGACTGGTCTAATGTCTAATGTCGCGATGTCCATGGATAGCAAGGAGCGGCGGTTTCTGTGTTTCTGATTAGGAGGTAATTAATGCGTTCGAAAAAATATATCCGGTTATTCCTAGCTGTGCTTTTCAGCATTTTGCTGCTGATTCCGGCCAGGCCGCTGCCTGTTCAGGCAGCAAACCAGAATCCTACTCCCGAGGAGATATCCCGGATCTTTGACCAGGTGGCCCTGGAGGAGAAAGTTCCTGCGGAGATTCTCAAAGCGATTGCGTTCAAAGAATCAGGCTGGCGTCAATGGAACAGTTCAGGTAATGTTGTGACGGGGGGCTCAGGCAGCAGGCCTTACCTCGGCATTATGCAGATTGGGGTATATGATCCTTCCGATTCGGAGACGATTAACCACCTGAAGACGGATATTACCTATAATATTGCCTACGGGGCTGAAGTCCTGAAATCCAAGTGGAACATGACACCAACGATCGGAGACGGCGACCCCGGAAAACTGGAAAACTGGTATTTTGCGATTTGGGCTTACAACAGCTGGTCTACCGTCAATAATCCGAATACTGCGGCTGCTTCAGGCAGGGTAGCCTACCAGGATAAAATCTTGAAACTGATTGCCACCGATTATTATGAGGGTCTGACTGATCCTGTCAGTATCACACCGGTGTCGAAGTCACTGCTGCCGGCGGGGACACTGCCGTCAAAGAATTCTGTCTGGAAGACGCCCGAACCGATTCACTATGCTGGTTACACGCTGGGCCTTCCCATGATCTCCAGAAGTCAAAACAATTTGCTGCTCTCAACTGTGAAAAGAATTTCCGGCATGGACCGGATCGACACAGCTGTAAAAATTGCTTATGAAGGGTGGCCTTACGGCTGTGAGACGGTCATCATCGCGAGATCCGATGCTTTCGCAGACGCCTTGGCCGGTGTATCCCTGGCGAAACAGAATCATGCGCCAATTCTTCTTACTTCAAAGGACCAGCTTGACCAGCGGGTGGAAAACGCTTTAACCGTTCTGAAACCACTGAAAGTGATTATTCTTGGTGGTGAAACTGCGTTGTCATCCGGGGTGGAGAACAGACTGAAGGAAGTGGTTTCCTGGACAGAAGATTTTGAGCGGATAGCAGGTCAGGACAGATATGAGACCGCAGCGCTCATTGCGTCCCATTTTCCTGAAGGCAGCGGAGTTGCTGTTGCGACCGGATCCAACTTTCCGGATGCTTTAGGTATTGCTTCAGCCGCCGCGGCCAAAGGATATCCGCTGCTATTGACGGCAAAAGACAGCCTGCCGCAGGCAACCGCAGAACGTCTACAGACCCTGAAACCGTCTGAGTTATATATTGCCGGCGGGGAGGGTGCGGTATCTGCCGGGGTCGCCGGCAGCATCACTGGCATCGCAGGTCTCTCCGCAGATAAAGTCCGGCGTTTTGCCGGTAATAACCGCTACAATACTTCGCTTACAGTCGTGCAGTCCCTGTATCCTGATGCCCAAAAAATCTATCTGGCAACCGGGGAGGGTTTCCCGGATGCTTTAGCGGGGGCAGCGCTTGCTGCGAATATGGATACGCCGCTGTTGCTGATTCCGACGGAAGGGCCTGCAGCCGGTTCCGATACCGAGAAATATTTTCAGAGTATCTCGCCGGACGTGGAACTGGTGGTTTTCGGAGGCAAATCCGTCATCAGTGACAATGCGATTATCCGGATCAAATACCAGATGGTTAAAATATAGCATGAGGGGGGACAAGGAGACGGATCTTTGTCCCCCTTTTGAATTGTAAAATGAGGAAAACTGTAGTAAACTGATAAACGGTGAAAACGAATTACGTCCTGAAAGGTCGGAACCGATAACGTGGCACATCCCAAACGCACCCTATTTTTCATGCTTACCGATGCTATATTGATTAATCTTGCCCTTTTTTTAAGCTTCTACCTGCGCCTTTCCGAAGAGGCTGATCTGCAGGTGGAGTTTGTTAAATATTTGGGTACTTATTTGAATGCCGCGATCGTGTCAACCTTCGTGCTGATTGTGGTGTTCCACTTCTTTGGGTTGTATAAAAATATTTGGCGATATGCCAGTGTCAGAGAGCTTCTTTCTATCGTCTACGCTGTAACCGTCGGTGCGGCACTTACAGTCATGGTGGTCTATTTTATTTCTCCGCTCAGACTTCCACATTCGGTCAGCGTTTACTTCTGGCTGATGCTGATTGTTTTGATCGGCGGACTGCGGTTCAGTCAGAGGATGCGCCAGGAGAATGCTATTTTTGCCGTGTCCAACAAATCACAGCGAAAAGTGCTCATCATCGGAGCCGGTGACGCGGGTGTTCTTGCTTTGCGTGAGCTCAAGAAAAGAGATTTTCAGGAAGGTGTACCCGTCGGTTTTATTGACGACAGCAAAAGCAAGATTAATCTTCATGTTCAAGGATTTCCGGTGTTGGGTTCCCGTGACGACATCCCGCGGATTGCAGAGGACTATGCTGTTGACGAGATCATCATCGCGATCCCTTCTGCCGATGGAGAGGCTGTCAGGGAGATCGTGGAAATATGTAAGGAGACCCGGGCGGCTTTAAAGATTATGCCTGGCGTATACGACATTCTGAGCGGCAAGATTACGGTCAGTTCTTTAAGGGAAGTACAGGTCGAAGACCTGCTGGGACGTGAACAGGTATCGGTGGATCTGGAAGAGGTGGCAGGCTACCTGAAAAACCAGGTTGTCCTGGTGACCGGTGCCGGAGGTTCCATTGGATCGGAACTTTGCAGGCAGATTGTCAAGTTTTTCCCCTCTAAGCTTATTCTGGCCGGGCATGGGGAAAACTGTATTTTTGATATTGAGCAGGAATTGAAGAATTTCCCGATTGTGACGGAGATTTTTGATATTAAGGACGCCGGCAAGGTGAACCTTGTTTTTGAAAAATACAAGCCTTCCGTGGTTTTTCATGCAGCTGCGCATAAGCATGTGCCGCTGATGGAGGTAAATCCTGAGGAAGCATTGAAAAATAATGTAATGGGCACGAGCAACCTGGCTGCAGCGGCCGACAAAAACGGAGTCAGGACGTTTGTACTGATCTCCACGGATAAGGCGGTTAATCCGACCAGCATCATGGGCGCATCCAAAAGGATGGCCGAGATGGTGATCCAGGACTACGACAAGAGATCCGAAACAAAGTTTGTCGCCGTACGCTTTGGCAATGTCCTCGGAAGCCGCGGAAGCGTCATCCCGACATTTAAAAAGCAGATCATGGCGGGGGGACCGGTAACGGTGACGGATCCGAGGATGACCCGTTACTTCATGACCATCCCGGAAGCAAGCCAGCTGGTTATTCAAGCCGGCGCGATGGCCTCAGGCGGAGAAATCTTTATTCTTGATATGGGCAAGCCTGTGAAGATCGTTGATCTGGCCAAGGACCTTATCCGTTTATCAGGTTTTGAACCGGGCAAAGATATTCAGATTGAGTTTACCGGCGTGAGACCCGGAGAGAAACTTTTTGAAGAAATTCTGACTTCGGAAGAAGGTACGACAGCAACCAAACATAAACGCATTTTTGTAGCGAGACCCAATCATATCGATCATGAGGCGATCGAAGGACTGGTGCAGAAAATACGCGAGCGTGGCAGCTATATGGACAGGGAGGAAATCAACACTTCCATCAGGACACTTCTTCCTGACTTTGGGAGACCATAAAAACTTAGGCAGCGCAGTCTTGACCATCATGAACGCTTGCATCACAGATAAACGCTTGCACCACAGATATAAGGAGGAACTTCTATGTTGGAAGTTAAAAATGTCATTACGCAGAATCATCCTGTTGCCCTGGAACTCAAAAAGAAAATTGAAAACCATACCGCCCGGATCGGCGTGATCGGTCTTGGTTATGTTGGCCTACCGCTGGCAGTTGAGAAAGGCAAGGTTGGTTTCCCGGTTCTCGGATTTGATATTAATGCAGAGAAAGTTGCCATGGTATCAGCCGGAGAAAACTATATCGGAGATGTCAAGGACGAGGAGCTTAAAGAACTTGTCGAGAAAAAGATCCTTCAGGCAACCACTGACTTTTCCAAACTTGCCGACTGTGATGTGGTGATCATTTGTGTGCCAACACCGCTAACCATTACGAGGGATCCGGATATTTCTTATATGAAGGCTTCCGCTGAGGAAGTCGGAAAAACCATTCGTCAGGGACAGCTTGTCACACTTGAGAGTACGACATATCCTGGAACCACACAAGAAGTGATCCTGCCGATTCTGGAACAGTCGGGGCTTAAAGTCGGGAAAGACTTTTTCTTAGCCTTTTCGCCGGAAAGGGTTGACCCCGGTAACAAGCGTTTTTCAACGAAGAACACCTCCAAAGTTGTAGGCGGCGTAACGCCTTACTGCCTGGAGATTGCTTATACCTTATATGCACAGACCATTGTAAATGTCGTACCGGTCAGTTCACCGGCGGCAGCGGAACTTACCAAAGTATTTGAAAATACCTACCGCGCAGTCAATATCGCACTTGTGAATGAAATGATGCTGTTATGCGATCGGATGGGGCTTGATGTTTGGGAGATCGTCGAAGCTGCTTCGACGAAACCTTTTGGTATCCATACGTTTTATCCGGGACCAGGTGTTGGCGGACACTGCATTCCGATTGATCCGTTCTACCTTACCTGGAAGGCCAGAGAGTATGACTTCCATACCCGCTTTATTGAACTGGCCGGCGAGATCAATGTTGAAGTCTCTTCTTATGTCGTCAATAAAGTATACCGGGCTTTAAACTCCATGAATAAAAGCGTTAAGGATGCCAAACTCCTGATCGTAGGTGTCGCTTATAAAAAGGATATTGAGGATGTCCGCGAATCACCGGCCCTGATCATCATGGAACTTCTGCGCAAGGAGGGGGCCATCTTAAGCTACCATGACCCTTACGTACCGGTGATCGAGCCGCATGGCGGCAGCACCATGCATCTGGAAAGCATCGCGCTGACCCCGAATGTATTGCAGGAGGCCGACTGTGTCCTGATTATCACCGACCACAGCACGATAGACTATGATCAAATCGTCCAATATGCACCGTTAGTTGTCGATACACGCAATGCAACCAAAGACGTCCGGCAGATGCGTGAAAAAATATTCAAAATCTAAGTAAGGTAGCGGGGACAAAAGAGACGCTTCTTTTATCCTTCCTTTATGATTGGAGCGTGTGGAAATTTGACAGGAGACAAAATAGTATTTGGCGTAATCGGGTGCGGAAGAATTGCCTCGAAACATACGGAATCGATTATGGTTATTCCCGGCGCAGAGCTGGCTGCTGTCTGCGACATTGTGCCGGAAAGGGCTGAAGATTTTGCCAGCAAGTACAAGGCGCAGGCGTATCTGGATTATCGCGATCTTTTAAAGAGAGAAGATATCGATATTGTTACGATCGCAACCCCGAGTGGAAGCCATGCGGAAATCGGGATTGCAGCGGCCAGGGCCGGTAAGCACGTGATGGTCGAGAAGCCTATGTCCATGACGCTCCGCGAAGCCGATCTGCTGATCAGGGCCTGCAGGGAGAACGGTGTTAAACTGGCGGTCATTCACCAGAACCGCTTTAATCAATCAATTAAATTGCTCAAAAACGCTTTGGAAGCAGGACGTTTTGGAAAACTGACCCATGGTCAGGCGACAGTCCGCTGGAACCGGGGCATGGACTATTATCTGCAGGCACCTTGGAGAGGGACCAAACTGCAGGACGGCGGCGTCCTGATGAATCAGTCCATTCATAACATTGACCTGCTGCAGTGGATGTTCGGGCCGGTCGAATCCGTTTTCGGCTATACCCATACCGCGTTAAGAAATATTGAGATGGAAGATGTCGCCGGAGCGGTACTGAAGTTTAAGAACGGCGCAATCGGGCTGATCGAGGCCGCTTCCACGATTTATCCAAAGAATATTGAGGAAACGCTGAACGTTTTTGGGGAAACAGGCTCAGCTGTGATCGGCGGGATTGCAGTGAACCGCGTCGAGGTATGGGAATTCCCTGAAAGTGAAGCTGAAAAGGAGCAGATCTTTGCTGCCCAGGAGACCGATCCGCCCAATGTGTACGGATTTGGCCACCGGGAGATCATTGAGGATATGATCCAGGCCGTTCAAACCGGTGGGACTCCCGCTGTACCCGGTGAAGAAGGACGAAAAGCATTGGAAATTATTTTATCCATCTATAAATGCCAGGAAACCGGGGTGCCGGTTAAACTTCCGTTAATTGAAGATTAGAAAAAGCCATGCACTTCCTTTTCGGTTGGTACATATTTGTATAGTACACTAAAACCGGAAAGGAGACAGGAAAAATGAGACCTCCTTATGATGAGATGGGACCGGGAACATATCCGATGATGCCGAACTATCACCAGACAATGATGCAGGTAGAGCTTGCTGTCAGGCATGGAATGAGAGAAGCGGGGACTGTAAATGTTAGACATGGTGTTATGGAAGCAGCTCTTATTGCTTACCTGCTAGGCAAAGGCTTTGACTATTATCAGGCAGTCCGGATCGTAGAATCCTGGGAACGGAATGAAACTTTCCCTATGTAAATGTTATTTATCAAGGTGAAAGTCACTACATGTGAGGATGTTTATGGCAAAACATCCTCGTTTATTTGTTTCAGAAAGTATAAGCACTTTCAATACATCTAAAGGAAACTAAGGCTTGGCGCAAGCTAAGTATTCTTAATGACAGCTTGTTCTTAGAATATTGATAGATTAAATTGTATAGAAAGAAGGGTTTGATTTGGCAGCTGAAATTCATTCCGGAGCGGTTATCGCGGCTAGCGCTATGATTGGGAAACAGGTAAGTATCGCTCCTTTTTGCGTAATAGGGGAGAATGTCGTGATTGAAGACGGGGCAATACTGGAGCCGGGGTGTGTACTGGCGGATGGAGTGAAGGTTGGTAAAGATGTTAAACTTGGATGCCATGTCACCTTGGGAAATCAGGCAGTTTTGGAAGCCGGGGTCACCGCAGGGGATCATACCGCGGTGTATCCGGGGACAGTCATTGGCGAAGGTACGTTTATCGGCAGCAATTCCGCCGTAGGGCGACCGCCGCGCGCAGCGGCAACCAGTACGGTCAAAAACACGGAAGATCTGCCGCCGCTTACAGTTGGTAAAAAGTGCACCATTGGCTGCTCCTCAGTGATTTATTCCGGTACGGAGCTCGGCGACGGGGTCTTTATCGGAGACAGGGCCTTGGTCCGGGAGCGTTGCACGCTTGGTGAAAAAGTCGTTGTCGGCAGCGGTAGTGCTGTCGAGAATAATACCAGGATCGGATCTTTTACGAAGATTCAGACAGGCTCTTACATTACCGCATATATGGAGATTGAAGAAAATGTCTTCATTGCACCGATGGTGACAACGACGAATGACAATTATATGGGGCGGACCGAAAAACGTTTTAAACATATCAAGGGAGCCGTAATCCGCAGGGCAGCGCGGATCGGAGGAGGAGCGATCCTGCTTCCGGGCATTGAGGTGGCAGAAGAGACATTTGTTGCTGCCGGTTCACTCGTTACAAAGGATACAGCCGCCGGGAAGGTCTACAAAGGATTTCCAGCCAAGGCCGTCCGGGATGTCCCGGAAGATGAGCTGATCTAGCTAATGTATTACCGAGACCTACCAGGATAAACAATATATTAATTCTTGAAATTAACTCGTGCAGGGTGTACCCTAAATATATTATTGTCTGCAGTTGCTCCATGCCATCCATGGAATAAGCGAAGCGCCAACTCTATCCAACGCTTACACGGTATGATGAACTCTAAACAAGACAATTTGTATTCATAGGATTTTTGTTCGACATTAGGCCATCCGTGGTCGTCAGAAAGGGAGGATGCATGTGTCAATTCCACTTTTGGATTTAAAGGCGCAGTACTTATCGATAAAAGAAGAGATTGATCAGGCGGTACTCGGGGTTCTGGACTCCTGTCATTTCATTCTCGGACCGAATGTGAAAGCAATGGAGGAAAAAACAGCAGCGTACTGCGGGACAAAGCACGCTGTTGCTGTTGCCAATGGTACGGATGCACTTGTACTGGCTCTCAAAGCCTGCGGCATTGCGCAGGGGGATGAAGTCATCACGACGCCGTTTACTTTTTTTGCTTCGGCAGAGGCAGTTGCGAGTCTCGGGGCAACACCTGTATTCGTAGATATTGATCCGGTCACGCTGAATATGGATATTGACCAGTTGGAAAGCAAAATTACCTCCAGGACAAAGGCGATGATTCCTGTTCATATTTTTGGCCAGATGGTCAATATGGATAAGGTCATGGACCTGGCCCAAAAATATGAGCTTAAGGTTATAGAGGATGCCGCACAGGCGATCGGGGCCGAATACAAGGGCAAAAGAGCCGGAGCCTACGGAACGGCCGGAACATTCAGCTTTTTTCCAACCAAGAATCTCGGCGGCTATGGCGATGGCGGCATGGTGGTGACCAACTGTGATGAAATTGCGGAAAAGGTCAGACTGTTCCGTTTCCATGGCTCCAAGACAAAATATTTCCATGAAGAGATTGGCTATAACAGCAGACTGGACGAGATCCAGGCTGCTATTCTCCGCGTCAAGTTTCAGTATCTGGATGAATGGAACAAAGCCCGCAGGCAAAAAGCCGAACTGTACGACAGTCTGCTTAAACCACTGGCAGATCAGGGGAAAGTGATCCTTCCCGGCAGAGACCCGGAAGCCTATCAGGTGTTCCATCTGTATGTCATGAGAGTCCAGCAGAGAGAAAAAGTCATGGAGAAATTGAAGGAAGCAGGCATTGCTTCAGCGGTCTATTATCCGCTTCCGCTTCATCTGCAGAAAGCTTTTGCGTATTTGGGCTATAAGATCGGCGACTTCCCTGAGGCTGAAAAAGCCAGCGAACATGCACTGGCGATCCCGTGCTATCCCGAACTGACCCTGCAGCAGCAGGAAAAAATCGTACATGTGATTAACGATTGTTTAATACCTAGCTAAAATTGGCATGCAGACTTAGCGTAATAAACTTATAATCAGTCTGTAAGCCACAGTTCCGCTGTGAGCGGAGCATGGAGTGCGCAGCGCGGCCGTTTGTGCCATGGATGGCACAACAGCCGAAAAGCGTTATTGTGGCTCCCAGACTAGCCCTAGGAAATAATTTAACATTCATTAATAATTTCCGTATGTAAAACAGGAGGCACAATGTTTTGGAATAACGGCATTACGAGAAGGAATGATACCAGGCTTTTTATTTTGGCGATGGCCATGCTCTCAGCAATGATCCTGCCTTCATTTCCTATTCATCCTTCTCTTCCTAATATTCGATTGGACGAGCTGCTGCTCTTCGGTGTCTTTGGCCTGAACATCCTGCTGTTTGCAGCGAAAGGATTCCGCTTCAGCCCTGAAGAAAAAGAGCAGCTGTTGAAACGCAAACAAGAACATAAGTGGATTCTGCTGATTTTTGTTTTACTCGTATTCTCCTACGCCATTTCCAACATCTATGGCGTGATCGTCAAAGGAGCAGGTTATTACGGTCTCCGGGATGTCATGGAACTGGTGACATTCTGTAAATATTATCTGGCCGTAACGCTGGCCTTATCCATTGATCTGCGAACAGAGGAGTTTGACTTCCTGGGTAAGGCTTTCCTCGGAGGCCTAGCTTTTCTGATTATTTTCGGTTGGGGACAGCATTTCAACGTCCTGAATATGAATACCTGGCTGTCGCCCTATTTTGACCAGCAGCATTGGCAGCTGCTTTTGGTCGGCAATCCGGCCAGGGTGCAGGGCACCTTTGACAACCCGAATTTTTTCGGGATATTTACAGTAATGACGCTGGCTTATCTGACCGTTCGCTATTATTTCGGTGAAGATCACGAAAAATTTCCGGTCCTGCTGTTTATTTTAATCGGCTTTGTGATCAAACTGGAATTTCTGACGATATCGCGGACAGCTCTGGTCGGTATTGGGTTGCTTTTCCTTATTTTAAGCATCTGGGCGTTTAGTTATCACCGGCATAATAAAAAAGTACTGGTAAAAATAGCGGCGCTGTTTGTGTTGACGGTCGTTCTTTTCCTGACAGCTTCAGGTGATTTCTTCTACAGGCTGCAGGAAGGGTTGGATTTTTCCAACAGCACATCGTTCCAGGGTCACCTCGACCGCTGGGGAAAGGCAATCGGCAGCATTTGGGATTCTCCCGTGTTTGGCTGGGGTACGCAGAAATACGTAATGACAACACTTGTAGATAATGAGTATGCGCTGTATGCTAGAAGGTACGGTTTATTCGGGCTGGCGATTTATCTGAGCTTCTTTTTGCTTCCGTTTATTCTTGGCATCAGAAACCTTCGATCTAAGATTACTGCCACTGGACGAGAGCTCGCATTCAGCCAGCCGATGCAGTTTATGGCAGCGTATGCCGCAGTCCTGCCGTCCATCTTTGTGTTTAACATCATGGCGGGAATATTTTACAATCTGCAGCTGATGACTTTTTTTGCAATTTGTATGGGTCTGGCTTATAATTCGTTTGCGGAGCAAAGGGGGATAAAAGATACGTCCTTAAGGCCCCTCAGTTCCCTCGAGTAAGGTGGTTTAACGGTGAAGATATTAGTGATCTCTCATATGTATCCTTCATCTCAGAGCCCGGCTTACGGCATTTTCATTCATAAGCAGGTTAAAGCGCTGCAGGATCAAGGCTGTGAGATTAAAGTCGTATCGCCTGTGCCTTATGCACCTTGGCCCCTGCCGGCACTCCAGCCGAAGTGGCGGGCCTACGCGTCCATACCCGATCACGATGTGGTGGACGGAGTTGAAGTATACTATCCGCGTTATCTCGAGTTTCCGCGCTCCTATTTCCTGGAGCAGTCGGGCTATTTCATGTACCGGGGAATCCGTAGGCAGATCGCCCAGATCCGCCGGGACTTTCCATTTGAGCTGATTCATGCCCATGTGGCCCTTCCTGACGGCCATGCGGCATTCTTATTAAAGAAAGACGATGATGTGCCGCTTGTGGTTACCATCCACGGGCAGGATTTCCAGTCGACAATGTCGAAAAATGAAAAATGCCGTCGGAGACTGTTTGAGGTGCTGGAAGGTACAGATAGGATCATTACAGTTAGCTCCAAACTGAAGAACATCATTAGGGACCAGGCTTTTTTCTCGAAGACAGAGGTTATCAACAACGGCATCAACTTGAATGACTGTGTACCGCCGCGGGATATTTCCGGTAATACCCGAAAAGAAATAAAAATTCTTAGTGTTTCGAATCTAAAGAAAACCAAGGGCATCGATCTGAATCTCCGGGCAGTTTCATCTCTGGCCGGAAAATATCCTTCACTCAAATATTTTATTGCAGGCGACGGTGAAGAAAGACAAGCCCTGGAGGATTTGACGGAAAGTCTGAACCTTAAAGATAAGGTTATTTTTCTCGGAAAGCTTACCCATCCTGAAGTGATGAAAGAGATGGCAGAGGCCGATATTTTTAGTCTGCCAAGCTGGCAGGAAGGCTTCGGCGTCGTCTATATTGAAGCGATGGCCCAGGGGTTGCCGGTTGTCGGTGTCCGCGGCGAAGGGATCGAAGATGCATTGATCCATGGCCAAAACGGTCTGCTTGTCGCCCCCCGGAATGTCGAAGATCTCACCGGAGCACTTGATTCACTGCTCAGAGACGCTGTTTACTGCCGGAGGCTTGGTGAGGCAGGCAGGCAAACGGTGCTTGAACGGTTTACCTGGTCGAATAATGCGGCCCAAACGGCCAGAGTCTATCGAAGTTTAACAGGAGGCAGGACAGTTTGAAAATATGCATTCTCACAACGGGTCATCCGGCCCTCGATAACCGAATATTTTACAAGCAGGCTTTGTCTCTTAAAAAAAAATATGATGACATTACCCTGATTGTTCCTGATGAGAGAACTGAATATATGGAACAGGGGATCCGGATCATTGGCGTGCCAAGAGCGGGGTCTCTTTACGGCCGTTTTAAGCTCGGGGATACCGTCGTTGCCAAAGCGATCGAACTTCAACCGGATATCTGCCATTTTCACGACTTTGAACTGATCTACAAAGTGTTAAAGATTAAAAAAGCGCTGCCTGCGTGCAAGCTGATTTACGATGTCCACGAGCATTACCCGGATATGATGCGCATGTCCAGGAAGATCCCGCGGATCTTGAGACCCTTGGCTACTTTTTTGGTCGATAAAAGTGAACGGTATTATGCTGAAAAATTTGACCAGATTATCACGGCAGATGATGCGGTCAAAGACCGGTTTGCCGATAAAAATCCAAGAGTTGATGTGATCTATAATTTTACGGAATTTATACCGCCGGAAGCTGACGCTTCGCCAAAAGAAACGGAACTCCCGGAAAAGGAATACGATGCCATTTACCAGGGGGATATTACCCTGGAGCGCGGCGTATATATGACTGTCCAGGCTATCAAGCTGCTGAAGGAGAAGTATCCGGATATTCGGATGATTTTTGTCGGTCCTTTTAACGACGCTGAAGGCAAAGAACTCGTCACCCAATACATCGAAGAAAATGATCTGAGCAAAAATATCCTTTTCACAGGAAGGATACCCCATATCGAGGTTCAGGAGTATATCCGAAAGTCCAGGGTTGGCGTTGTTACGCTGCTGCCGCTGCCCAAATATTTTAAGAACATACCGATTAAACAGTTTGAATACATGAGCTGCGGCATCCCTGTTGTCGGCAGCAATCTTCCTCCGATCCAGCATTTTTTAACCAGCTACAACAGTGGGATCATTGTTGATCCGACCAGACCTGAGGATATTGCCAAGGGTCTCGGCATCCTGCTGGCAGATCCGCGACTCTGTAAAGAAATGGGTGATAACGGCATCAAGGCTGTCAGAGAAGAATACAACTGGGGCAAGATGGAGGAAAAGCTGCTGAAGATTTACAGCAGATTCGAGAATCAAGGCTTAAGAACATGACTGAAAAGATGAAAATAGATAGAAGCATCCAAGAGAAACCTTAAAGTCTATAAAGAAAAGCTAAAGAAGAAGTGATAGAGTTTGGATACCCGCCTGATCGCTAAAAATGCTGCGGCCCTGGGAATATCAGGAGTACTTGCCAAGGCCATTGCCGCCGTGGTGGGTATATTTGTTACCCGCTACCTTGGCCCAGGACCATTTGGAGATTACTCCACAGCGTACGCGTTCGTCGGAACGTTTATTCTGTTTGCGGAGCTTGGAATCAGCCAACTCATGGTGCAGGATTGTTCGCGGAACCTGGCTGAATTGCCGCGGTATTTTGGCAACACGCTGTTTGTCAAGACCGCGATCTCCATTGTGTGTTTTCTATTAATGGTTATCTTTATGTTCCCGGCCGGATACAATACGTCGACCAAAGAAATGATCGTCGTTTTGGGCGTGGCTGTATCTTTCAATGCGCTGAACCAGTCGGTCTATAACTATTATCAAGCCGTTCAGAAGCTCTACCTGGCTGCAGCGTTTCAGTTTTTGACCACCTTTCTGATCGGAGGACTGACCATTGCGGTGATCTTTGCCGGGATGGGAGTCGTTGCAATTACGTTTACCCATTTGTTTACGTATATATTGATTAGTGTGCTCCTGTTTTTCGCCCTCAGCAGGGAAATCAGGCCGCGCGTTGAACGGAAAAGCCTGATGCTAATGGTCAGAAACGGATTGCCGTTTGGGATTCACCGGATATTTTATAACGTCTTTTTTCAGCTCAGCATTCTGGTTTTGTCACTGACGGCCAGCAATGTCGAGGTAGGGATTTATTCCGCGGCGTACAAGCTTGTTCTGATGCTGATCTTCCTGCCGAGCCTGATGACCAGCGCACTTTATCCTGTGTTGTATCAGCTCGGGGAAACGGATAAGGACGGTCATCGTCATACGACTGAAAAGGTCTTTAAGCTGCTTTCCGGGATTGGGATCCCAGGCAGCATCCTGATTTTTGTTTTAGCAGGACCGCTGACAACATGGCTGTATGCCGGAAAATTTGATGAATCGATTCCGATCCTGATGATCGTGTCCTGGTTCTTTGCACTGGAATGCATGAGTTTTTCCCTCGGCGATGTCCTGACGACCACCAACCACCAGTGGCAGCGAACCATCGTGCAGGGTTCTGCGCTTGTCCTGATGTTTATTCTGATTATGGTCCTGAATCCGCTGTTCGGGATCAGCGGTACAGCGTATGCGCTGATCATTGTCGAGATCTTTATCTTTTGCGGATACTACCTGTTGGTCCGAAAAGGGGTTTATAAGATTCGGATCTGGCACCAGCTGCCGTCAATCGTATTTGCTTCCTTGCTGATGGCAGGGACCGCCTGGCTGACAAACAGCTTTCATCCGCTGCTATCTGCTGTAACGGCTGGAATCATTTACTGCCTGGCGCTCGTGATATTGGACAAGGATTTCCGGAAGATCGGTGAATTTGTTATTCAGAAGGGTCTTCGAAAATAAAAACTGGGAGGAATCGAACATGCTTCAGTGGCCGGTATTCGTGTTGACCATCATACTTCTTGGTTACCTGGCTGTCAAAAAGCCGCTATGGCTCGTGCCGTCTTTGGCAGTGGCAGTTGCGCTGGAAATATCGATTAACTGGTATCCGAACCTTGGCTTTCTGGAAAAAATTTTGGGAGAGGTCTCGCTGACCAGGCTTACCAGTATTGTTCTGATTCTGGCGGCATTTTCCCGCGTGCTTTTTTCGGAGGAGATGCGCAAAAAGCTTGGGGCGGTTCTAAAAGATCCACTGACGCTTGTTTTATTGGCTTTTATCATTCTCGGTGGGATAAGTGTTGTATACTCGGCCAACTTTGGCAACACTGTTACTGAGACCATCCGGCTGCTGATTTTATTTGCTGTGTTTATCTCTACCGCACTTTTGATGGATAAAGAACGTGCCCTGCTGCCTTTTAAAGCCGTACATATCATGGCACTCCTGCTTGCACTGGTCAGTTTCTATGAAGGAATTACGGGGAACCTGATCTGGCAGGGAGACAAATTGCTGGTTGAGCAGACGCTGCGGGTCAATGCTACCTTTGTCGACCCCAATATTTTTGCACGTTACATCATCCTCGGGGTTGCGTCGAATTTTGTTCTGCAGATTTATACCCGGGAAAGAAGCCATAAACTGATTTATATGGCGTGTCTCGCTGTCCTGCTGGCGGAATTAGTACTGACCGGTTCGCGCGGTGGATTCCTGACGCTTTTGGCAATTCTGATTGCCACGCTGATCTTCTTGCCGAACAAAAAAGCTGTTCTCTGGGTTCTCGGTTTAGGTGCCCTTTGCGGGGCGATTGTGATCTTCCTGCGTCCGGAAATCTGGGAGAGGATGCTGACGATGACGAAGGGTTTTGCATATTCAAGCGAGCAACGTTTATACCTCTGGAAGGCCGCGATTGCAATATTCAAGGACCATCCGCTGATCGGCACCGGCCTTGGCACTTTCGAGACAGTGTTTAAACAGAGTTATTTTGATTTCATGAATATCCCCGGCGGAGCGACACGCTCCCACACCACCATTCTGACGATCGCTTCGGAACTGGGGGTCGTAGGGTTGGCCGTACTCACGGCGATCTGGGCAACGATCCTGTACAGACTGGCCAAATTGTTCAGCCTCGGACATGATTACCTCGGTATGTTTAAGGAGCAAAATGAATACTTTGCCGGCACGGGCTATGTGCTGTGGGCTGCAACCGTATTTATCAGCTCTCAAGCTGAGGGACGCTTCTTCGAGGATCCGATATTCTGGCTCAGCTGCGCGATGCTTGTTGTGTTGAAGCTTTCGCGGAAGTACCGGCTCGAGCTTGACTAATTTGTTAGAGCTAGTTCGTTGGTTCAGATTAATTCAATTTTTGGGCTTGTCTGTGGGCCACAGATTGAATGCATTTTTAGGGCCTGTCTGCGTGCCACAATTCCGCTTTCGGCCGTTGTGTCCTCCTTGACACAAAAGGCCGCGCTCCGCACTCCTGCTCCGCTTTTCGCGGAACCGTGGCACGCAGACCGATCATAAGCTTTTATAATTGTTCTGTGGCCCACAGGCTGATTATTAGGTCGTTTATGTAAGTCTGTATGTATTAGACCACCTATGGCTTGCGTTTATGGTATCACGGCATTAAGCTATCCATGGCCGTCGCCGCGTTTCGCATCAGCAATCCGGCTGAACGCGCTTAGTACATCTTTTTATTACTAGGATACTGTTCTCTAAATAACCTGACATTTAAACCTTCATAGCTGGGTCTGTGTGCCACAGTTCCAGCGTTAAGCGGAGCATGGAGGCGGAGCGCGGCTGTTTGCGCCACGGATGGCGCAACAGCCGAGAGCGGAATGTGGCGCGCAGACCAGACCCAAATGAACATATTTCTCAAACTATTTAAAGATCAATGTACTAGAAGAAGCAGCCAAAATAAGTTTTGTAAAGTAAGTATTAACCTAGGAGTAAAGATAGATATGCGTATTTTGCTTTTGACGCAGTATTTTCCGCCGGAGAAGGGGGCAGCTCAGGTAAGGCTCTGGGAGCTGGCCAAAGGTCTGCGGAATCAGGGGAATACGGTTACGGTCGTAACTGCCTTTCCGAACCATCCCACCGGGATCATCCCAGATGAATACCGGGGGAAAGTGTTTACGCGTGAGGATATGGAAGGAATCGTTGTTCTGAGAACCTGCATCTATCCGGTGAAGCGGGGCAGATTCTGGCTGCGTTTGCTGAACTATTTTTCTTTTGTGTTTTCTGCTTTATTGGGAATTTGCCGCAGTGGTCCCCAGGACTTGATTGTCGTGGAATCTCCGCCGCTTTTTATCGGTTTTACAGCTGTCATTACTTCTTTCTTCAAAAGAGCACCCTATATCTTCAATGTCTCCGATCTGTGGCCGGAATCCGCGGTGCAGCTCGGGCTTGTCACGAATAAACACCTTATCGGCATGTGTGAGTGGCTGGAACGCTGTTTTTACCGCAAGGCATTTAAGCTTTCGGCGCAGACCCAGGGGATTGTGGAAGGGTTGAAAAAGAAAGGGGTCAAAGCTGAAGATATCTTATTCCTGCCTAACGGCGTTGATACCGAACTTTTTAGACCGAGGCCCAAAGATCCGGTGCTGGAACAGAAGCTTGGTCTGCAGGGAAAATACGTGATCCTGTATGCCGGGACGATGGGGTATGCCCATGGGATTGAGACAGCACTTGAGGCTGCCGATCTGCTGCGCGCCGAGCCGGAAATATTTTTTCTGTTTGTCGGCGACGGGTCCGAAAGACCCCGGCTCGAACAGATTGCCCGGGAAAAGGATCTGCCCAATGTCCGCTTCATCGATTTCCAGCCGCTCGAAGAGATTCCACGTTATTATTCGCTGAGCAGTATCAGTCTTTCGACGCTCAGACGCTATAAGCTGTCGGAAGGGGTAAGGCCTTCCAAGGTTTTTCCGGCGATGGCCAGCGGTCAGCCGCTGATCTATGTCGGAGAGGGCGAAGGCGCCGAGATTGTCAAAGAAAGCGGCGGCGGAGTGGTGCTCGAACCCGAAAACCCAAAAATCCTTGCCGAGACGGTCTTGAGCCTAAAGGCAGATCCGGAAACTTGCAAGGTACTCTCCGAAAAGGGCCGGGAATATGTCATCAGGCACTATTCCTGGGACAGTATCGTCAGAAACTGGCTTGAACAGCTTCATTTGAAGAAAGACTAACGTTGTTTTTTGGCCAAAGCGTAGTAAAATAAAGTAGTCAATGAAAAATTAGCCAATGAACAAGGAATTAAAAATATTGAAGAATAAGCGAAGTATAAAAACAATTAATGGATAAATTAAAAAGACAAAAATCAAATAAAAACTATAGAACAACATAATAACATGATAGCAGACACTGAAACGAAGAAAGAGGCGTAAGTTTATGAGTCCACGACGCGAACAGTTCCTTCCCTATGCGCTGCCGCTGATTGAAGATGATGATATTGAAGCTGTTGTCGACAGCCTGAAATCAAATTGGATTTCCAAGGGTCCAAAGACCGGAGAATTTGAAAAGCGTTTTGCCGAATATATCGGTGTCAAACATGCTATTGCGCTGAATTCCTGCACCGCAGGCTTGCACATTGCCCTGCTGGCTGCCGGAGTCGGAGCAGGCGATGAGGTGATCACCACGGCCATGACGTTTGCAGCCTCAGCAAATGTGATCATTCACTGCGGGGCAACTCCTGTTCTGGTGGATATTGACCCGAAAACCATGAATATTGATCCGGTTAAGATCGAAGAGAAGATTACTGCCAAGACCAAGGCAATTATTCCAGTTCATTTGGCCGGACTGCCGTGCGAGATGGATGAGATAATGGTGATTGCGAAAAAATACAACCTTTTTGTATTGGAAGATGCGGCCCATGGCACGTATACGAAGTATAAAGACAGAATGGTCGGCACGATCGGCGATGCGGCGGCCTTTTCGTTCTATGCGACGAAAAACCTGGCAACCGGAGAGGGCGGTATGGTAACGACCAATGATGATGCGCTTGCCAACAAGATGAGGGTCCTGAGCCTCCACGGCATGAGCCGTAACGCCTGGAACAGGTTTTCTGAAAAAGGCTCCTGGTACTATGAGATTGAATACCCGGGATACAAGTACAATATGACGGATATTCAGGCTGCGATGGGGATGACCCAGCTAGCCAAACTGGAATCCATGCAGGCCAGAAGAGAAGTCATCTGGCAGCGTTATAACGCTGCTTTCAGCAAACTTCCTGAGCTTGAAGTTCCGGCCGATTTTGACTATGCCCGCCATGCCCGCCATCTATATATGATCAGGCTGAATCTCGATAAACTTGCAGTGGACCGGGCTGCGTTTATTGAATTGCTTAAGGAAGAAAATATCGGCACAAGCGTTCACTATATTCCACTTCCGTATCATCCTTATTACCGGGATACCTTTGGCTACAAACCCGGAGATTTTCCAAAGACGGAAGCGCTTTACGAAAGAATTATTTCCCTGCCGCTTTATCCTAGAATGAGTGATGCCGATGTTCAGGATGTTATTGAAGCCGTACAGCGTGTTATTGAAAAGATCAGGTTATAAGAAGGAACAACAGACTTTCTCCTCCGTTTCTTATAGAATTTAGGAAATTATTCGAAATCACCTACGAAAGTATAGTAAGAATATTTGTAAGATGTGAAGGAGTAAAATCCCAAGGAGTGGTAATTTGTTAGCGAAAAGGGTTTTAGACCTGTTGATTTCTATCCCGCTGCTCATTATTTTGTCCCCATTGTGGCTGATGATTGTCCTTTGGATCAAAGCCGATTCCAAAGGCCCCGCAGTCTTCAGGCAGGAAAGAGTCGGACGGAATGGAGCGCTCTTCACGATCTATAAATTCCGGACCATGGTTCCGAATACCGATGCTGTGATGAAGGAAAAAATCGAGCAGCTGAAAAAAGAAGGCAAGTTTAATCCCGACAACTTCATCTTTCAGGACAAGGATGATCCGAGGATTACGAAGAGCGGCAGATTCTTAAGGAAAAGCAGCCTGGATGAACTGCCCCAGCTTTTGAATATTATCAACGGTACGATGAGCATTGTCGGTCCGAGGCCGGAAGTTCCGGAAATCGTGGATCAGTATACGCACGAACAGCGTCATCGTCTGGACATGCCGCCGGGAGTGACCGGTCTAGCCCAAGTCAATGGCCGCAGTGAGCTGACACTCACGGAAACCCTGAAATATGACGTGGAATACGTCCAAAACTGGCGTTTCGGTTTAGATTTAAAGATACTCTGGAAGACAATCTTTCTCGTTTTAAAGGGGACAAATGCATATTAGGTATATTAGGTAAGGGGTCTGGTTTACCAAAAGACTGGCTGCGTTAAAATATGGAAATAGAAAAGCAGTGGGAGAAAGGAATTTTTCTTTCTCCCGCTGCTTTTCTATCTTACAATGTGCTTTATTAGAAAATTCTTTTTGATGTGATGAGGCTGTAATCGACATGTAACTGAATTGTGACAGCAATCGTGTATCTTAAACTTAGAAGAAATACTTACCGGACTGGGGAAAGGCATAATGAACAAAGAACATACCGGTTCCAGGCAAAAAAAACCACTTATCGGCACTCAGGAAGCATCATTCATTCTACGGGTATCCGCAATGGAGGATTATGACCTCCAAGGGAGAATCGAACATGTCGGATCAGGTGATTTCCAAACCTTCAAGAGCTACGGCGATATGGTTAGGCTAATGCACAATAAAGTTGAAGAAGTTGGAATACCTCAGTCCGGCAGCATATTACGCAAATGGTCTTGATTAATTTCTAAAAAGGTGGTGGCACTATGTCTGAGGAGAAAGAAAAACAAACTGAATCCAGCAACACGGAAGCTTCATTTTTGATTCGAATTCAGTACAGACAGAATGCCAGTTGGCAGGGGACGATACAGTGGCTGGAAGAAAAGAAGACCAAACAATTCCGGAGTGAACTCGAAATGATGATGTTAATCAATGAAGCAGCAGATAAAGTAAATATCCAAACAGATCGGACTAAGCTCGGTTCCTGGAATAAGAAGGAGGAGGTATCGTAAACTTAGGGGAAACTATTTTGTACTTATTACTTTTTAATATCAAATAAGAATAGGAGGAAAAAAATGTTAATAAAGAAAACACGTTTTTCAAAAGTGCTCGTATTATGCTTAATCTTTACATTGATTTTATCATTTAGCACGGCATTCGGAATAACGTTACCGGCAGGTCATACCTGTACTTACCCCGATGCTGCTAAAACTGTTACTCCAGACCCAGCTGGTGCTACTAAAGGCAATATTACAGGTCCGGCAATGCTTACAGCAAGTGGTACGATAGATGTTGGAGCCGATTCAGAAGTTGAGGTTATTATCGAGGGTACTGAGGCTCATATTAAAGTTACAAAAGGAGCAATTTCACAAGTTGCTGTTAAGGCGGCCCACTCTTTCCGCTATTGGACTTTTAGTCCCAGTATGCAAGTGGGAGATTGTGTTATTGTCACCACTGCAGGTTGCTTTTCTAATGATAGTGAAAAGAGTACTATTGGGGAATCCGCTTTACACGGTATTAGCCATCTTGTTTTTGGTGAAGGGACTGTTGTAGAAGAAAAAGGTTCTATTACTATCAGCAAAGACTATGCCCCTGTACTTGTTGATGAAACTCCAGTAGCAATTTTTCAATTGTTTGATGAGCAGAAGAATGCTGTAAAAGACGCTCAAAATGATGATGTCACTGCAACAATTAACGGAAAAAACAGCGCAACAATGAGTAATCTGACATTGGGCAATTACTATTTGAAGGAAATCACAAGTCCTTCAGGATACACACTATTATTAAAAGTCGGCAGCACGACACTGATCCCGGATGCAAATGGTTTTTACGGTCCGATAGCTGTTGATTCAAGTACAGCTGTGGTGTTGGATGCGCTGAATGCGAAACTTGGGTCTGTTCAGATTATGAAATCATACGAAGGCAAGCCTACAGATGCAAACGAGGAAGCAACCTTCCAACTGTTTACTGAATCAGACGGTAAACTTGCTTCTGCCGCTAAAGATATCAATGGAAATCTAGCAAAGGTTACGATCACAAACGCATCTACAACTCCTTCGGTAATCAATAACTTGGTTATTGGCAAATATTATCTGAAAGAAATAGGTCCTATTGGATATGATCTCTCTGTCACGATCAATGGTGTTGGCCCAAAAACGGCGAATATCGATGGTCTTTACGAGATTGATGTCAATACAAGAGCAGCAGTAGAAGTCTCTGCCCTGAATACAAAGACCGAGGATACAGGCACGATTCAAATTTATAAATACTGGCGCGGAGAAGGTACTTTTAGAACTAATGTTGTTTCGGATCCACCATCCGCGACGTTCAAGCTTTGTACCCATGATAGCTTAGGATATCATACGGTTAAGACAATCACCGTCACCGGAGATGGTAGCTTTGAAAAAGTCACTGTGCCTGTTGGCATGTACTATCTACAAGAAATATCCACAAACAAAAATGGATATGAACTGACCTCACTGGAAATCGATGTTAATGGGGATGGCATTTATGATCCCGTAGATCCAGTAGATGGATACTACCCGATTAAGGTGGAGAAAGATCAAGGAACAACAGCAGCTATACCATCTGTAGTCATTCATGCAACAAATACCGAAGAAATTGGTGAAATCTCAATTACCAAAGTGTATAGCGGCACGGTATATGACAAGGATGTTAAGTTCAACCTGAAAGAAAAAACCGCTACCGGCTATGAAGATGTTGTAAATCCATTCTATCTAGGCAGTGGTGAAACAACAGAACCATTTGTGTTGCCGGTTGGAACGTACTACCTCGCTGAAGAGATTCCTTCCAATTACTCATTTAGCGTCAAACAAGGTGATACGGTTTTAGAGAAAGTCGACAACTATTATGTAATCAAGGTAACAAAGAGAACTTATACAGAACAGGGGGATGGACAAATACCTGTAGTCGTTAATTTCACCGCGCTGAACAGCTACAATCCACCTCCACCGCCCCCACCGCCGGGAAAAGTCAATATCCAGATCAACAAAGCTTATACAACTGATGTAACCGCAATAAATCCGACGGCAACTTTCACACTATACACAAAAGCCGGAGAAACTTATACAGCAATTAACTCAGTTTCTATCGTAGGCCCGCTAAGCGAGACAATTTCCAATCTTGATCCTGGTACCTACTATCTGAAAGAATCTGCTGTTCCTACAGGTTTTACCTTCCAAAACATGAGTATCAATAATACCGTACAGACACCGGATACTCAGGGCTATTATGTCATCGATGCAACTGCAACTGGAACAACAGTAACGGTAACTGCGACAAACGCAGAAAACCCGCCTGCTAGCCCGCCTGAAAAGAATGAGTCCATTAAGATTAAGGAAGAACTTCCGAAGACCGGCGGAAATACAGCAGCCTACCTCCTGAGTGGATCTATACTTGCAGCCGTAGGAGCCCTGCTTCGTAGGTTCCAAAAATAAGCGAGACGAATAAGTATTCAAAATAAGTATTAAAAGAATAGCTTTCAATCTGACCGGGATATCTTTAGATATCCCGGTTTTATATTTTTCTACCTTTCTAGGATCAATGAAGATTACTTTATAGTAACATCATTTCATCGTTGTGATTTACTTGTGACTAAGTTGTAACAGGCATTGTGTATAGTGATGATAATAAAATTGTAAATTGAGTTGTGACTATATGATAGAAGGAAATCAAACGGAGGAAAGAAAATGAAAAAAATGATAAATAGCATCAGTAGAAACTTTAAAAAGAGAATGATTCAAATCGGCGCCGTATGCATGATTTTTTACCTTGTTTTTTCTTTCAATGTGGCGTATGCCAAGAATGACGATAATGAGGAAAAAGAAAAGAACATTCCCAATACCAAAATCAATGTGCATTTTGAAGGGGAAATCACAGGTATTTCAGCAGTAAGTGTCACCCTAAGTAACGAGACAGTCATTCCGATGATGGAACAGGAACCAGGCTTTTGGAAAGAAGCAGATAATAAAGAAAAACTTGTGAATCAGATCAAACAGATCGATGTAGTTAAAAATGACCATACAATGACCTTCTCTACCTGGAGAAATAGCACGGAAGCAGAAGGGTCACTGAACATCTGGATCACGCTTCAAAGTGAACAAAATAATGCAGGAAGCAGCGACGAGAATCAAGGTAGCGGAAGTAGCAACGAGGTTCAGGGCAGCGTAGGCATCGACGAGACCCAGAATCCTGTTGAGGATGAAACTTCGAGCGACAATCAATATCAAACCCAGATTATTGATGGTAATGAAGCGATTACTGTGATGGATGAAGAAGTATTTAGCCCTTCTGAAGAACAGAAAGAAAAAATTGCTGTAGCTGCACAGCCCGAAAAAATATTACCAACCAAAGATCTTCCCAAAACAGGCGGCAACACGACAGCCTATTTAATAAGCGGTCTTTTGATAGCCGGTTCAGGATTAATACTTCGCAGAGTTCAAAAATAAGTTTATAATTGGATAAAAAAGACTACCGTTTGTTTTTAAAAATTGTTGAGTAAGTAGAGATTGGGTCAGGCAGGTGAAAGACCATGAAAAGTAGGAACGGCAAAATAATAATAAAAAGAGTATCTTTGATTCTGATTATTGTAGGGATACTCATTGCGCTTTATCCCTTGTATACGAACCTGAAAGCTTACTATCAGCAGTCTATCCTGGAAAAAGAACTTAATTCACAGATTTCGGCGATAGAACCGACAAGTGCAGACCAATTAAGTACGGAATCCCCGGTTATTGAGGACGCTGCCACAGCAGCCGAGACAAAGCCTCAAACTGTTCAACCAAAGAAGATCAACGCGATGATGCGTATTGAAATACCGAATATTCACCTTTCTTCCATCGTCGTGGTTGGAACATCCAAATACATGCTTTCGTACGGACCAGGTTGGTACGAAGAGTCGGCATACCCTGGGGAAGGCAATACGGCGATTGCTGCCCATAAAGATATGTACGGATCATGGTTTAGAAATTTATATAAACTGAATCCCGGGAATCAGATCTATCTCACTTACAAAGGGAAAAAGTACATTTATTTTGTTGAAAAGGTTTATCCGATTATGACCAATGATTGGAGCGTTATCGCTCCCACCGAAGAGCCGGTCCTCACCCTGACCACTTGTTACACGAAGACAGAGCGGCTGGCCTGCAGGGCTGTTTTGAAAGAAATACAAGAAAAATAAAAAGAGGTAAAGCCTCTTTTTATTTTTGTTCTAAAATAATCACAATTTTAATCAATATTTTCTTATCCTATATTGTATTAAAGAGGGACTTAATTTATAATAAATTTACATATAGCATAGCCAATATTTGGATAGGAATGGTTATTGTGGCACTGGAAAAAGAAGAACTTCAAAATATCATTGAAGAAGGACCCATCTATATTCGTACCTTTGGACAGTTCTGTGTCAAAAGGGGTAGTGTTGTTTTGTCCGCGGAGTCCCACAAGTCTCAAAAAATGTGGGATTTGTTCAAATATTTTATCACCAACCGCGGAAAAAATATAATGCCCGAGACCATTCAGGATACGCTCTGGCCTGATCAGGATTACGAGTATTCCAATAAGGCTTTCCGAACAATGATTTACCGTCTGCGTAAGGCACTGAATAAAGGTGCCTTGGACAATGATGCTATGAATGAGGATCAGCTGATTATATATACCCATGGCTGTTATGGCTGGAATCCGGACATTAATTATCGGCTGGACGCTGAAGAATTTGATCAATATTTTACGGCAGCCAGGCAAAATAAATCTGTTGATCCGCAAAAATCCATGTCGTACTATCAAAATATCTTAGCGTTGTATCTGGGCAGTTACCTTTCAGAATCCATATACAACGAATGGACAATACCTCTGAGAAATCATTACCGGCGTTTGTATCTCCAAGCGATGTCGGATTACTGCTGCCTTCTCACAGCACAAGGAGAGAACAAGCTTGTGATCGAGGTTTGTGAAAAAGTGATCATTAATGAACCGCTTGAGGAAGAATTTCATGTTATCCTGATGGAGGCACTTCTCAAAGAAGGAAAAGTGAAAGATGCCAAACAGAATTATGAATATATCACAAGTAAACTGTATCAGGAATTTGGTGTCAGGCCATCTACCGAATTGAGGAATCTATATAGTAGGATTACAGCGAAGGATAAGACTGTGCGGGCTGACATCGAATCCGTACAGGAGGAAATTGCCGGCACGGATGGTGACGGACCATTTTTCTGTGACAGAGCAACTTTTAAATCTGTTTATGATCTCGAAAGGCGAAGAGTAGAACGCAGCGGCCAGTCAATGTTTACAGTGCTATTGACCTTGCAGCCCAGTGAAAAAACGGTACTGAACAAAGACGCTGCCGACAAAGCTTTTCAGACATTAAAAGAAATTGTCGCCAGAAGTCTGCGAAAGGGAGATGTCTGTGCAACCTGGGATGAACTCCAGCTGGTCCTTATCCTACAGGGCATTAATGTGGAGAGTACGCGGATGGTTGTTGGACGTCTTGAGAATGCCTTCCGAGAAAAGACACGACAGAACGATGTCATCTTGAAGGCAAGATACCAGCCGATCGTTGCCAATCAGACGATTGCCAATGAAATGATTTGAATGACTTCATCAATAAATCCGACATCATCATGGATGATGCCGGATTTATTATTATCTTATATGATTTGACAGGAGATTTCTTAGTAAAGGGTTACTGAAGTATTTTTATGGGTCTTCGCAAAGGTTCCCGCATCCATGTTCAGATATTTGGTCGTGCTGGCCGTTACGAATTTCTTGTTCTTAATATAACCTGCATCCCAGGTAGTATCGATGCTGATCCATTCTCCGTCAACCAGAGCTTCATTCCAGGCATGTTTTTCGTAGGCCTGCTGCGAGCTGCTCCAGGCATCTCCATATACGACTCTGGTTTGCACACCGGCTGCTCTGGCCAGTGCTGTGAAGGCGAAGGAATAATCTCTGCATGTTCCTTTTTTGCTTCTGATGACATCTGTCGCTGTATTGACGCCGATATTTCCGCTGTAATACGCATTGGTATCATAAGCAATATTCTTTGTAACCCAGCTGTGTATGGCGATTACTTTATCCATATCCGTTGTGCATGTTTTCGTAAGGGAAGCTGCTAGGTTTTTGATGGTAGGATTGTCACTATTTACAAAACCGGAAGGAGTTAGGCAAAAGTAATTTTCTGTTGAAGTATTCTGTACCTCGAAGCGAATGCTACCGTCAAACTGTTTTCCGTTGTCTCCAACCCAGATCGTATATAGACCGGCTCCAAAACGCAGCCAAATTACTTTAGAGAACACACCTTGATTCACAGAGACGGGGACCGTTGTGATTTCCCCATTGGGTCCTCTCAGGCAAAGCCAGATCTTACTCAGAGTGCTTGTCCCTTCGATGGTGAAGGAACGGTCATATTGGGTGCCACTAACCGAAGGAGAGGTCACCTGTATGGTATCTGTCTGGAACGCTACGTTGTAAGCCGCTTCTGCTTTTGTTGTGCTAAGGGTTATAAACATCAGAGCTGCCAAAACAACTGATATTACTTTCAAAGATAATTTTCTTTGCATCGTGTTGAACCACCTTTCTCGGTTAAAAAAAAATCCCTCTTCAGGGGCTACCTGAAGAGGGCAATCATTATGTCAAAATGATAAAGACTTGTCCTGCACTTTCGGTAACCCGGCTGCCATAACCTTGCGGTGTTAGGCCCGTAGCTTTGCGTCTCCGTCTTTCGGCGGGTTTGCCATTATCGTCTGCTATTTAGTTTTGAAAATCGTTTAACTATTAATACAAAATACCTGTTCCGGATACCGAAACAGGCGTTATAAGCACTATAACTGCACTTTCGGTAACCCGGCTGCCATAACCTTGTGGTGTTAGGCCCGTAGCTTTGCGTCTCCGTCTTTCGGCGGATTTGCCATTTATCGCTTTTGCTTATCCAAATTATAGTATATAAATTGCCTCTTGGCAATAGTTTTTAAAAAAGATGTGACTAGTATGTGACATTTTTTAGCAAAATAATTCCTGCAGCAGCGGGTTTAGTTTTCGAGCACTTTCTTGATCTAGCCAGGCCAGGGACCAGCAGCCGGCCCCCCCAAGGCCGAATGTGTCGATTAAGGAAAGTTTTGCCTTCCAGCTTTGACAGTCGTCAAAATAAACTGTCCACTGGAAGCCATGCTCATCCGTATAGAAAAAAAACGGTATGCCTAGGGGGTCTGAAGGGACGGTCTTTCTGGTAACTTTTCCATGATAGCGAGAAGCGGTTTGTATGGCAACGGTAAGCCCAAGTGCCTTGGATGCCCAGCGGGTGCCGTCTTGTCGCCAAGCCCTTCCGTAATAGGGCATGCCCATTAGAATTTTTTCGCAAGGAATCCGGGTAACAGCGTAAGCCATGACCCTGCTTACCCAGTCCAATGGGGCGATTGGACCTGGAGAAGATGTAGCATAATGCAGATCGTAGGACATGATCTGTATATAGTCGACATATTTGGCGAGTTCAGGGTAATTATACTGAACGCACCAGGGCTCTGCTGTGTCGGAAGTCCGGGACATCACAGAGACGAGGGTGAGCTTTCCTTCGGCGGATAACTGCGCATAGAGGGCTTTCATTAAAGCGGTAAGTCCCGATCCGGTATCGGACGAGAGCGCTTCAAGATCGACCAGAATCCCGTCCGCTCCGGTATCCCTGATGAGCTTCAGGCAGCTTTCCTTAAAAATACTGCGTTTCAGAGGATCACGCAGCATATCCCCGGCAGTCTTGCCGCTACCCAGCACCATCGGAACCACTTTGGCGCCGCTGCGTTGTCCGAGAGCGACCAGGTACTTCGGTATTTCAGGATCGGTAAAGACACAGCCAAAGCTGCCATCCGCCTGCAGCGGCCCTGCAAAATTTGGGACCAGGATATCAATTGATTTCAGAAGATTGCCGGAAACGCAGGCCAATTGTTTCTCGTAAGCTGCCTTACTGCCGTATCCATCCCAGAACTGAAGGTTAGTTATCATTTTGAAACCCCACTTCTTAGTTTCTTATCTTCTGATATCAATATTCAGTAAGAAAAAAGAGGGTGCGTGAACACCCTCTAGTACTAAATAGGTAAATTACAGTCAGACTTAAGTATATCGGGCCTGTCTGCATGCCACAATTCCGCTTTCGGCCGTTGTGTCATCCTTGACACGTCGCTCCTTGCCATCCATGGCATCGCGACATTAGGCCATCCGTGGCCGTCAAAAGGCCGCGCTTCGCTTCCTTGCTCCGCTTGACGCTGGAACTGTGGCATGCAGACTCAACGTCATGGAGTCTGTAAAAAATTAGTTGATCCGCTCTTTTAGCAGCGGGTACAGCTCCGGAGTACTGACTTCGTTGATCCAGCCCATGGACCAGCCGCCGATGCCACCGAGATTGTATTCGTCCATGATATCCAATTTTTCTCCCCAGCTAAGCCGGTCATCGAAATAGGCTGTTCTGCTGAAGCCGCTTTCATCAACGTATTGAAAGGTTGGGACGCCAATCGGGTCCGTCAGGGTGGTCTCTCTGGAGATGGTTGCACAGAACTGGTCAGCGGTCTGCGTTGCGACTGCCCAGCCAAAGACCTTGGACACCCAGCCGCTTCCTTCTGTTCTCCAGGCTCTTCCGTAGTAAGGTACACCCATCAGAATCTTTTCCGAAGGGATTTCAGTCACAGCATAAGCGATAACTTCTCTGACCCAATCCAATGGCGCAATCGGGCCGGGAGCAGACGTCGAATAATGTTTGTCATAAGACATAATCTGAATATAATCTACATACTGCGCAAGGTCACTGTAATCGTACTCGTCGTACCAGGGCTGATCGGTTGCAGAGGTTTTGGACATGACAGAGACCATGACCAGCTTCCCTTGCGGGTGAAGCCGCGTATATAAGTCCTGCATCAGCGCAGTCAGGCCTTCTTCAGAGCTTTCGGAGAGTGCTTCCATATCGACCAGAATGCCGTCGGCATTGGTTTCCGCAATAAGTTTGACAGCACTGTTGATAAAGGTACTACGCTTGGCCGTGTCCTGCAGCACGGAATCAGCCGTACTGCCGCTGCTCATGACCATTGGTACGACTTGAGCGCCTTTACTCTGTCCCAAGGCGACGAGATATTTTGGTGTTTCGGCACTGCTGAACCTGTAGGCAAAGCTGCCGTCGGCCTGAACGGCTCCTGCAAGGTTCGGAACCAGAATATCGATATAGTCCGCCAGATCACCCGGAACATAGGACAGCTGGTTTTCATAGGTTGTTTTATTGGCATAGCCATCCCAGAACTGCAGCGATATTTTGGAACTGGTGCTCCCGATCCGGACAATATTTTGTATTGCCGTACTGATTACATCAAAACCGCCCAAGAAAAAGAAATTATTCACACTGGCTCTGTTTGATCCAAGATAAGCTGTAGTCGGCGTATTCAGCAGGGCATTTTCATCCTTCGGAACCAGTAGGATCGGGTTATTGTTTCTAGCGGCGAGCACAGAGCCTGCCAGTGCATCCGGGAAGGAACCGCCTGTCGCGACAACCATTTTGTCCATATTATATGGAAGATTTTTTAATATCGCCACATTGGTCTTGTAGCGGTCCTGGTCACTTAGCCTGCTGACAGTATACCCGGCTGTTTTGAGCTGATTTGCAGCCGAAGCGCTAATTGCGCTTTCACCGCCGATCAAGGTGATCTCCGTGACACCGAGCTTCTGGAGTGCATTCAGGGTTGCTGTAGGGACTTTCTGCGTATCGGTCAGCAGAAGCGGGATTCCATTGGCTGCGGCGTACGAAGAAATGCTCAACGCATCGGCAAAGACTTTGCCTGAAGCTAGAAAAGCCCGAGTACTGTTTTCCACGGATGTCGTTGAAATATTAGCCGCTGTTTCATAGCGGTCTTTTCCCTGGATCCGATAGGTCGTCAAGCCGTTAGCCTTCAGCGCATTTTCCACGCTCGCCGATATCGCCCCTGTCCCGCCAAGGATAAAAACGGAGGAAGCATTCAACCGCTGGATTTCCTGAAGGACTTCCGGGCGCAGCCGGTTGGATTCGGTCAGCAGCAGCGGCCCGCCGCCTACCACAGCGCTATTGGCCAAAACAGCACCGGCCAGTGCATCCGGAAACGCATCTCCGCGGGTCAGGACAACACTGCTGGCATTGGTCCAGTTATTTGAAGATATCTCGACTACTGTCTCATATCTGGTTTCTCCGGCAAAACGGGTAAAGGAAGTGGTGCTGCTGTCCGCGGCATAGGCGGATTTAAGCGTTTCCCCCATTCCCATAAACAGACTGCACGTAAAGAAAGAAGCCAGGGTCAGAGCCGCTATTCCTTTTCTAACCAGGCTTGTCGTTTGTTTTTCTCGATGATTATTCATTTTTAACTTGAACATAAAGATTCTCCTCCGTATATTCTGTCTGGCAAAAATCTGGATATCTTTCTATTTCGCCGTCAGACTCTAAAATCCTGTTCAAAATGCAGGAAAATATAAGATCTTGCCGAATTTGTGAAAAACATACAAAAACACAAAAATGTGAGGACAAAAAAATGCTGCCTATAAGCACCAGGAATCCGCAAAAACAAAGAATGATCCTACTGCGAGGACACCTAAGAGCCATCCCTTCACTAAACATAAAAGCTTGTTTGGCAGTTCTGATTTGCCTTGCCCTGGTGTTTCAGGGCATCCCGGGCGGTCAGGAGAAGGTTGCAGCGGCTTTGGAGATATCCAGCGGGAAGCTGCCTATTACGGAAGAATACGACCCTGAAGCCGCCCGTCTGGTGGTTGAGACCACTCAGGGTACCGATCTGGGGACACTGGAAGAAGCTGTTGGGGGCGAGCTGGTAAGGACCGGTCCAATGGATTATTGCACGCTGCAATTTCAAGGGACGAACGATGCAAATAAAGCTGAGGATATCCTGCAGAAGACACTCCAATATCCGGGAGTACTAAACGCGTCATGGAGCAAAAAATATCAGACCGAAGGGACTGCCAACACGGAGGTTTTCACAACTGCCGTCAGTGATCCCGAATACAGTTACCAGTGGGGGCTGCAAAGGGTAAGGGCCGACCAGGCCTGGAAAGAGGGAACAACAGGCCAGGGGGTCATCGTTGCTGTGATTGATACCGGCGTAGACCTCGATCATCCCGACCTGGCAGATGGGATGAACAGTAATCTTGTCAAAGGGTACAACGCAATTACACGAAGTACTGCGGCCACGGCAGCACAGGATGATAACGGACACGGTACTTCTGTGGCCGGATTGATTGCGGCCCTGAATAACAATAAAGGTATTATTGGGGTCGCTTATAACGCCAAGATCATGCCGATCAAAGCCATGGATAGGAACGGTGAAGGTGAGGATACTGTCATTGCGGACGGCATTATCTGGGCCGTCGATAATGGGGCCAAGATTATTAATATGAGCATCGGCTCTGATGAAGAAACCAAAATACTTGATGATGCGCTGCAGTATGCAGCCAATAAAGGGTGCCTGCTGATCGCGGCTTCCGGCAATGTGTCCGGAAGTACCTCACAGGCCTATAGCCACCAGACTGTAACGGGAACGAGTGAGGTATCCTATCCTGCGGCGAATCCGAACGTTCTTGCCGTCTCGGCAGTGGATTTCTCTGATGTGATTACGGATTTTTCACTGACTGGGCCGGAGGTACTGCTGGCCGCTCCGGGCAAAAGAATACTGACTGATTACTGGTCAGTTACGGAAACGGGCTGTGCCTATATGACGGGGACATCCATCGCGGCACCTTTTGTCACCGGGGCGGCTGCCCTGCTTTGGAGTAAATATCCCGGGCTGACGGTAGATCAAATCAAACAGGCCCTGATAGAATCTGCCTATGATCTCGGACAGGAAGGCCAGGATAATGACTATGGTTATGGCAGACTGGATATCTATCGTGCCCTAAAGACATTTGGAACTCTGCAGAGATATGCCGCCCCGGCTGTTTTGGGATGGGAAGGCGGCGTCGTAGCTGCTGGAAACACCGGTGAGGAGCCCGCGATTGAACTGACCGTTCCGACCGGAGCCTTTGCACTGCAGGTCGACAGCACCGGAACGGAAAAAAAGATCAACATTTCCATATCTGAAGTAAAATCTCCGGGCAGTTTTCCTGAAGGGATTATTTCCGGCAGTGGGGTGTATGCAATCAGTTGGGGAGAAGTACTGCCTGAAAAAGTCCTTAACCTGACGGCCAAAGCAGAGCCGCCTGCCGCATACGCGTACGGATCAGAAAACGGCTATCTTGCCTATTTATATCGATGGAGTGGATCGAGATGGATCAGGGTTGGCGGTGGATTCTCAACGAACGCCGCAGAGGTGGAAGTCTCCATCTATGAGCCCGGTACTTACCGGGTTGGCTGGAGTCCGAATTCTAATACGGACCGGATCGCTGGATCAGACAGGATCACGACCGCGCTGGCCATTGCAAGGGAGGCGTTCCCTACCGGCGCGGATACCGTCGTGATTGCCCGGGCTGATGATTTTCCCGATGCGCTGGCTGGAGCACCGCTTGCTTACAAGTACCATGCACCGATCCTGCTGACGTACCCAAACGAACTGCCGCAGGAAGTCTATCAGGCAGTGCAGGACTTGAATCCGAATAAAGTTATTATTCTTGGCGGCACGGGGGCTGTTTCAGCTGCCGTCGAAGCAAAGCTCGCCAATATTGCCGCTGTAAAGCGGCTGGCCGGAAATAACCGATATGACACTGCTGCGGCTGTCGCCGACATGCTTGGCACAAAAGGGCAGGCAGTCGTGGTCAGCGGGATCAACTTTCCGGATGCGATAGCAGCGGCTTCTTTCGCAGCAGTAGAGGGCAAACCAATTTTGTTGACGTCTTCCGGGATCTTAAACAGCGAGACCCTGCTTGTTTTGAAGAAAAGTTCTATTACCGCTACGGAAGTGATCGGCGGGAGCGAAGCGGTCTCCGGAAATATACTGTCAGAACTGCCTTCCCCGGTCAGAATTGGCGGTACGGATCGTTATGCAACATCTGCAGGCGTTCTCCGAGAACATAAAACTGCAGGACAGGTACTATATATAGCTACAGGAACGAATTTTCCCGATGCACTGACCGGAGGAATATTGGCAGCGACAGGCTCATCCAATATTTTGCTCGTTTCCCAAAGCGGTCTGTCTGCAGCTCAAAAAACTTTGCTGTCATCCTACAAAGGCAAGACCGTGATAGCGATCGGCGGGGCAAAAGCATTGCCGAGTAGTGTCTTGACGGAGATACGGCAGCTCGGATTACTGTAAAATAAGAAGCAATTTGTCCCCTGCGTCAGGTAAATGCCTCAAAAGCCGTCTTATAGAGGGACGGTGAACAGAATGTCACTAAAAAAACAGTGGAAATTTTTGCGCGAATATTGTAGAATAACATAGCGCGATTAATTTGGGTGATTATGTCAATTTCTTAAGGAATACCAATGTTTCCTGTGAAAAAAGTTGCGTGCTTATGCAGGAATATTGAGTTCTTTAAAGAATAATATATGGAGGTATGAGAAGCTCATTACATAAGCTTCTCTTTACCCATAGAACGTCTAAAGGGATAACCGCCCCTGAGGAACGAGGCTCAGAGGGGGGACGCCCCCGGGTTGGGTGGTGCCTTTAGATATTGCGCAATGTCTAAGGATAATCTTTGCGACACTGTTAAGGGGGGTGAAGAAAGAGATTCCGCATTCGAGTAAAGGGAGACTGATTCCAAGACAGATATAAAAATACTACTGATTGAATCAGGTTTGCCCGAAGACAAAAAAACCCTTTTTAAAGAAAGAGAGGAGATTTGACTAAATGAGTAGAACGAAGAAGATAGCCGTATTAGCTATCATTGCTATGGTTCTGACCCTGATGCCTGCTGCTATGTTTGCTGCTACAGCAACTGACACCAGAATTGCCGGCGCAGACCGTGTTGGAACTTCCATCGAAATCGCCAGCGCAGGCTGGACTACTGCTTCCACAGTAGTACTTGCTCCTGCCGATCAAGCCAACCTCGTAGATGCACTGGCTGCCGCACCTTTAGCCGGCCAGGAAAATGCCCCGATCCTATTAACCTCCAAAGGTTCCTTAGACGCTGCTGTTAAAGCTAAAATTGCAGCTCTCGGCGCAACCAAGGTTTATGTTGTCGGTGCTATTTCCGATGCTGTTGCTGCTGAAGTTGACGCAATGACCAATGTTGACATCGTCGTTCTGAAAGGTGCTGGCCGTCAGGCTACTGCTGATCTGGTTAACGCAAAACTGACTAGCCCTGCAGGTACTTTTGTTGTTGGCTTTGATGCAGTTCCTGATGCTCTGTCGGTTGCATCTTATGCAGCTAAGAACAAATATGCTATCATGCTGGCAAATGCCAACGGAACATTCTCTGGGACAGCTATTGGCGCAACTAAATACATCGTTGGTGGAACAGCCAAAGTTGCAGATATTTCTGGCTTTACCCGTATAGCAGGTACTGACCGTTTTGGCACAAATAGTGCTGTTGCTCAGACACTTACATTTAACTATGACAGAGTTTATGTTGCTAATGGTGTTACTTGTGCAGACGCTCTGAGCGTTGCTCCATTGGCAGCAAAATACGGTGCTTTCGTAGCTCTTGCTAGCGCTAGTGACGTTGCTGCTGCAAGTGTTGTAAATGAAAAAATTAATTCTGCCAGCTTGGTTATTGCTGTTGGTGGAGTAAATGCTGTTTCTGAAGTTGTTAAATCAAAAATTTCTGCAAGTGCTTTAAGCATTGCTTCTGTAAGCATGCTGAGCCTTAAAGAAATCAAAGTTGTCTTCAATAAAGATGTGCAGAAATCTTATGCAGAAAATGAAGACAATTATAAGATTAACAACAGTGTTGTTGGTGTAGGTGCAGCTACGGCTGAGCTAAAGTCTGATAACAAATCAGTAGTTATAACATTGAATGCTGCAATGACAAACAAAACTGCTTTCAGCTTCCAGGTTGATGGCGTTAGAGATCTTGCAGGAAATGCACTTAAGAGTGCTGTTATGACTATCACAGTCAACGATGAGTCCAAACCCACAGTTACTAAGGTAGAATACACTGGAACTCTGAATCTGACTTTCTCCGAATTGCTAGATACTGGCGTTAAGCCGATTATTCGTGTTAATGGTATTCCTGTAGCAGCTGCTGACATTACAATGGATAAGAACACTGTAACTGCTACTGTGACTATCACAAAAGGAACCACTGCTACATTGTATGTAGCTGGTGCAAAAGACCTTGCTGCGAATGTTATGGATCTTTACAATGGAAGTGTTACTGCTCCTAACGACACTACAGCTCCTTCTGTAGTATCACTAACCCAAATTAGCCAAAACGTCGTAAGATATGTATTTGACGAAGCGATGGGCGCAGCTAATCCTTTTGAAAATACCGATCTTAGCGTATTGAAAGGTTCGACCCTTTATACCCAAGGCGCTTCTACATTCACTGTAACGAAAAATACTACAGTAGATGCAACTGGAAAAACCTATGACTTTACAATTGACCTTAATGGTGCTGCAGCTGGCGATGGCATCTTTGCCGCTGATTCTTCCTCACAGGAGTTAACCATCATCATTTCTGCCAATGCAATCGGTGATGCATTTGCCAATAAGAATGCTGCTACTATTTCTAAAACAATCACGTTAACGACTGATGTAACAGGTCCGACATATGTATCAGCTAAAGTAGCTGATGACAAGAAGTCATTTGAAATCACATTCAATGAAAATCTTGTTATTGGTGCTACTCCCGCAACCGATATAGTTGTTACAAATGCAGACGGTATCCGTCAAGCAGTACAAGTTGGTGCAGGTGAGCTGACTGCAATCTCTGGAGCTAACGCTAAGGTATTACTTGTTGACATTGCTACTGGGGATGTTGTTACTCCAAACGGAAGCTACACAATCAAGGTTAACGCTGGTGCAGTTACAGATGCGCTGTCAAATAAAAATACAGCTGCTACTGTCACATTGACTGTTGGAACAAGCGCTGATCTGACGGTTGCTCTGACCAACACAGCTGCGGCTCCAAACAAATTTACTGCAACTTATCTCAGAGAAGTAACTTCGGCGACTGCTTTGAATCTGGCTAACTATACACTTGATGGCCAGGCTCTTCCTGTAGGAACTGATATTTACTTCATTGACGCAACTAAAAAGGTAGTTAATATCGTATTACCTGCTGGTTCTATTAACATTGGTAAAATTGGTACTGGCGTAAATGCTATGCTATCTGTTGCAAATGTTAAAGATACTAATGGTATCACTGTATTACCTACTTCCACTGCTTTGTTAGTTGAGGATAACACCGCTGCTGTGCTTCAAAGTGCACAACTGATTGGCAACGTTCTGATCCTTACTTTCAATGAGAAGATGGATATAGCGAAGTTTTCTGCTATGGCTGATGTTGTTGCTAATCTCCAGATTAAAGGTGATGGCACTGCATTCGCAGAAGGTGATGCTACAGCTACAGTATCCGTAGACAATAATAAGGTTCTCATTACGTTTGCAAAAGGAACAACTGATAACTGGGATACCATTAAGGCAGCTAGTGCTATAACTGTTAAAACTCTTGATGCTGCTACAGCGGATGAGTTGGAAGATGCTAACTTGATGGATATCAAAGCTGACGTTACTGTTAATGTAGCAAAATAGTATTTAATACTATACGTTAAGAGTTAACATAAAGCAAACCCAAGTGAACCCTTTGGTCATGAAACCAAGGGGTTCGCTTTTGTTTGTGAGTAAGCGTAGTAGCGACCGAGCAAGGCCTCTTATAATAGTGGGTGGAAAGTAACTGCTTAATAGTAACCGTCAAATGTATTTCCATGGGACTATTCTTCGACAGTTCCGAATATTGACGAAACAGCCTGCACGAAGTATGATGGTTGTTAGAATCAGATGTCAATACTTCTTGGAGGAATCTTAATGCGTTCGAGAAAGTTAATAATTATGACCTTAATAGCATTCTTGGGACTTTTATTTCCAGTACAAGCATTTGCTGATACCGTGACAACACTTGATTTTAATAAGATTGAATCATTGATGAATGCCAGAAACCCTATGATTTCAGAAAATATGAGTACATACACCAATGCTGTAAATGGAAAGACGCAGGGGATTGCTGCAATGGATGCACTTCTGGCTCAATGGAGCGCGGTGAACGCAGCTTATGGTGGGGGCACCGGCGTAAACCCACAATATGAGGCTGCTATCAGCTATTTGCTTGCTGCTCAAAAAGCTGCTCTTGATCAGCAAAAATCGTCCTATACATCCATCAATACGACCAACACGCTTTTAAATATTGAAAAAGGGAACAATACACTGATCTGGAGCATGGAGATGCTGTATATCTCCTATAATGCGATCGGTTACCAGTTGGATGATTTAATGGTGAAGAAGTCTTTGGCTGAACGGCAGGTAAAGATATTGAAACTGCAGCAGAAACTTGGAATGGTAACTCAGCTGACTGTCGATGAGGCAGAAAATAGTCTCCTGGCACTTGAATCAGCCGTACAGAACCTGAAAGAGGCTAAGGAGTCCATCCTCCAGCAGTTTAATTTAAATCTTAACCAGGATTATGATTGTGTACTTACGGTTAATGATGTTCCTAATGTAATGAAAGACCAGATTGCCGGCATAGATGTCCAGAAGGATTATCTGGATGCTAAGGGCAAAAGTTATGATTATATTCTGGATTCCTACTCGCTTGATTCCGAACGGAAGTTTAAAAATAATTTCTATAGGGCCTATCAAACTGTTCTGGACAAACAGCAAGCCTTGGATGTCGAAACCAAAAAGATGACAACAGCCGAAAGCAAATGGAAGATTGCCCAGCTCAAATACAAATTGGGAATGATTTCGGAAATCCAGTTTGAAACAGAAAGAAGCACGTATATGAGTCAGCAGACAACGACCGAGATTGCGAAGGATACGGTGATGCAGGCTTATCGCCAGTACGAGTGGGCTAAGAGAGGATTGATTGTATCTTCGAGTACAGGTGCATAAATTCAATGTATATGTCTAAGAAGTGTCAGTAAGACACTTCTTAATTTCAGGAAGGAATAATTGAGCATAAAGGACGGTGGGACAGCGATGAAAGGCAAAGTATACAAGGTCTTAGTGTTAGCGGCAGCATTTATACTCCTAGTTACGTTTACGTTGCCCTTACCGATTTCTTTGAAAAACATATTGATGGAGGATACATCTTCAAAAAATATACCTTCTGGGGAAAAGACACCAATCACTACGGCAGTCTCGGCTCAGGAAGATCTTAGCACGTTGTCGGATGCTAAATCAAAACCACAGGAGCAGGTTACATCAAAGACAATAGATCAGGCCTCTGAAGAATCAATTGATTCTTCAGAGGCAGACAGCAAAACGCTTAAACAAGCAGTAGTACAAGTCCCGGAAACGATATCAGAAACGCCGAAAAGTTCTGAAACAAGCGTACCACAAACAAGCTCTTCAGAAGAAGCCAAGCCTAATCCACCCGAACCCACGACCAGCCCCAGCCCCAGCACCAACTCCGAAATCCAACAAATGCTGGCTCTGATCAATTCTGAACGCTCCAAAGTCGGAGTTTCTTCGCTTGAGCTTAACCCGAAGCTGACAAATGCCGCGCAGCTGAAAGCGGAAGATATGGTCAGCAACAATTATTTTTCCCATATATCGCCTACCTGGGGATCCACTTTCACGCTGCTTCACAGCTTAGGTATTACATACAGCAGTGCTGCAGAAAACCTCGCAGGAGACAGTTCGGTTGAAGCTGCTCATCTTGACCTGATGAATTCGGAGGGGCATAGAGACAATATCGTGGATGCCTCCTATGCTTCAGTCGGCATTGGCATCTCAAAAAGCCCGGTGTACGGTTATGTGTTTGTACAGATCTTTACAGACTGATCGAATAGATATCAAAAATAATTGCATAAATTTCGAATCATTTTCTGAGACTAAAGTCTCATTTTTTGTACCCCATTGGTCTGAAAAAGGACCCAAAACAATTGAACTTTTAAAGTAGCTATACTATAATGACCTCAGCCAAAACGATAATGGCAAATCTGTCGAAAGACAGAGACGCAAAGCCACGGGTCTAAGGCCGAAAGGTTATGACAGCCGGGTTACCGAAAGGGGTAAATAGAATGATCCATAAAAAGATTCTGGTTTCGATTCTCTGTGTCCTTTTAATTATTGCGGTCGCGCCTTCTTGTGTTTTTGCTGAAACAACAACCGGCGAAAGCACGGTCACTGGGGAAATCTTAGCAAGTACTCCCAACACGACCGTAGATCCTACTACTGTAGATCCAACCGCCACAGATCCAACGGATGAGGCAGCTGTTGAAGATGAAGCCGGTGTAACGCCGGACAGCTGGCTCTATTCAATCGAACAGATGATTGAAAATGTCCAGGTTGCTGTAACTTTCTCTGATGAAGGAAAAGCGGAACTGCTGGTTGAGTTTGCCAATGAAAGACTGGCCGAAGCGGAAATCATGTCCGAAGAGAACCAGCTTGATTTGATGGAGCAGGTTCTGAGAGCATATTCAGATACTATTAAAAAAGCAAACTTTCAGGTCCAACAAATCATTGAAGATACCGAAGCAGCTGAAGGAACTGAAACCGATGGTGCAGATACTGTTGTAGATGAAGAAACTGTAGCAACTTCTACGGAAGAAACAACTACTGATGAGACAGCTACGGATGAGACAGCTACGGATGAAACGGTGGCAGTTGACACAGAAGAAAATACCGTCATCAGCAATCTACTTGCCAGCATTGAACTTGTCCAAAGTGATGCCGACAAGATCGTCCTTAAAATCACCGGCGGTCTGACAGAAGAACAGGCTGAAATCATGCAGAACATCATCCAAGCCGAAGTCCAGAATACCATTGCGATTAAAGCCTATGTAGCCGCGAAAGAAGCCTATGCAGAAGCTGTGCAGGAATTTGCGGCAGCCAAGGCAGAATTAGGGCAGGCTCGTGCTTCAGGTGATGAGGCTGCCATCGCAGCTGCTCTGGAAAAAGTAACACAGGCTCAAGCATATAAAAATGACATGCAGGACCTCAGAAAAGATGTTCAGAAAATCAAAGTTGAGACGATGAAAGAAACCAAAGACGTCTTGAAAGAGCAAGCCCAGAACATGAAGGACTACAAGAAAGCCAATAAAGATCAGGTCGTAAGCGGCGAGGAAGAAAGCCTGGAAGCAGGGGACGAACTGGATGCAACAGTTGCAGATGACCAGAATGCCACAGCCGATGACCAGTCTACTTCGGATGAAACAACAGTCGATGCACAGACCGTTCAGAACACGGTCATAAATACCTCTTCAAATAACGGACATAACGGTAAAGGGCAAGGAAAAAGATAGGATTTCATATTTTCGATAACTGAGAATCATTCAAATCACATTAAATACCTCCTTAGAAGAAACAGACAGCTATCAGGCAGATAAAGTGCCAGGGCTGTCTGTTTTTGTGGTTTACATCTTTTATGCCGGTACTGCTCGCTTACGCTTGTGGAGGATCATAAAGGTCATTGGTCGTGGTTTCGATGACCTTTATATCCTTTACCCCTGTAAGGGTACCGTTTACCGTAAGGAATATTCCGCCTGCTATAAGCGAGTTCATAACGTTCATGGCTTCAGCCAGCTGAAGATCCTCTCGCGGTTGGGGAACCGTTAGGGAAAACGTGTTCCCTCCGGTGGTAGCGAAAGTTAATCTTGCTGTTCGGTTGGTGGTCACAGCCAATTGAATCACCTCCTTGACGCCTGAAATTGCCCTCCGCTTTACGCTTCGTTTGTCAATTCATCCGTTCTTCTGAAGTAAACGTCAAGCAGCGTATATTCCGACA
>Ga0154089_110_pt1 | contig 150337 bp, 140 predicted proteins | sample DehspFTH1_FD_150125 | JGI IMG/M metagenome (GOLD analysis project Ga0154089, IMG submission 150125) | reverse complement strand
GCTCAAATAATTTCATTCAAGCCTGATTACCCCATATTAGGTCTGGGTGCCACAAGTTCCAGCGTCAAGCGGAGCATGGATGCGGAGCGCGGCTGTTAGCGTCATGGAGGGCGCTATCTGCCGAAAGCGGAATTGTGACACCCAGACCAACCCTAGATACTTATGGGCTGCATATATTTGCTTATTTAAAGAACGTTGTAACCAAGATCCTTTCAAATTCGCAAGCGAAAAAACATGGTCTTTATTCGTCAGCGTCTCTTCCCCGAGTCATGGTGTCTGCGTCCAAAAAATGCAAAAAGCCTGTACCCTTTACGGATACAAGCATTTTCAACATAAATGGTGAGCCATCCGCGACTCGAACGCGGGACACCCTGATTAAAAGTCAGGTGCTCTACCGACTGAGCTAATGGCCCAGGCCACAATTCATGATTCTATCATTTCAGTCCCCGGACTGTCAAGTAAAACTTTAATATCCTTGACATCTCGGAACCAGGAATTAATCCGAAAAAATTAAAGTACATTCAGATTCATTATCAAAATCCTTAAAAGATATTACCCCGCGTAATCGTTTGATTGCGGCCAGGCCCAACAGCGAGCATGGTAACCGGAACACCTGTCAGTTCTTCCAAGCGATGGATATAATTCTTGGCCTGCTCCGGCAGCTGGCTATATTCGCTGATCTCCGTCAGATCTTCCTGCCAGCCCGGCATTTCTTCATAGATCGCTTCACATTCGGAGAGGACTTTCAAACTTTGCGGGAAATCATGAAGAACTTCACCTTTGTAGCGATAAGCTGTACATATCTTTAACGTGTCCATTCCTGTCAGGACATCCAGTTTGGTAAATGCAAAATCAGAAATGCCGCTGATCCGCACCGCATAACGGGTAATGACAGCGTCTAACCAGCCGCAGCGCCGCGGCCGTCCGGTTGTTGTCCCATACTCTCCGCCTTTTTCCCGGATAAGTTCCCCTGTCTGGCAGGTCAATTCCGTTGGGAACGGTCCTTCGCCGACCCTGGTCGTATAGGCTTTAACAACACCGACAACCTTGTTGATCCGGGTTGGTCCTACTCCTGCACCAATGCAGGCTCCCCCTGCCACAGGGTTGGAAGAAGTGACATACGGATACGTTCCATGATCCAAATCCAAAAGCGTTCCCTGAGCGCCTTCAAACAGGACCTTTTTCCCGTCACTTAAGAAATGGTTAATTTCCAGAGAAGAATCGCCGACATAAGGCCGGATCCTCTCCGCATATTCCAGGCATTCCTGAAGCACAGCTTCATAGCTGAGCGCTTCCTGTCCATACACCTTTGTAATCAACAAATTTTTTTCTTTAAGGTTATATTGCAGCTTCGCTGCCAGCTCGTCCTTATCCAGGAAATCCAACACCCTGATTCCAGTACGGGAAGCTTTATCCTTGTAAGCGGGACCGATACCGCGTTTGGTTGTTCCAATTTTTTGGTCTCCCTTATACTCTTCCTCAAGCACATCGAGAATGCGATGGTAGGGCATGATCACGTGGGCATTACCGCTGACTCTAAGGTTGTCTGTGCTTACGCCCTTGTCCTTGAGATACTCAAGTTCTTCAATCAATACCTTCGGGTCAATAACCAGGCCATTGCCAATTACGCAGACCTTTTCAGGATAAAAAATCCCGGAAGGGATCAGATGGAGTTTATAAGTCTCCTTATTAATTACAACCGTATGTCCGGCGTTGTTTCCTCCTTGATATCTGACTACCATGTCGGCTTTTTCGGCCAGAAAGTCTGTTATTTTACCTTTTCCTTCGTCACCCCACTGGGTGCCGATCAGTATGACTGCCGCCAATGCAAATCCCCCATTCCATCACGACTTCAATCCAAACTTCATCTTAACAACGATCGCCCCTGTTTGTCAATAAAATCCGAACATTTGCTGTATTCCTAGGCTAAATGTTCGAATATTTGATACAACCAAATATAAACGATAATCTTATCGTGTATTAACCATAATTCTTATCGAGGTTAACAAATTTCGTAAATTCCTTCAAATACCCAAGCTCAACTGTACCTACAGGACCATTGCGGTGCTTGGCAATAATAATCTCAGCAATACCTTTTTTCTCCGAATCAGGGTGATAGTATTCATCCCTGTAAATAAAAGAAATAAGATCGGCATCAGCCTCGATCGATCCGGATTCCAGAAGGTCGGACATCAGTGGCCGCTTGTCCTGACGCTGCTCAACACCGCGGTTAAGCTGAGACAGGGCAATAACCGGCACGGATAGTTCACGTGCAACGCCTTTTAAGCCTCTGGAAATCTGGGCGACTTCCTGCTGGCGGCTTTCTACCTTCTTGCCGACGGTCATTAACTGCAGATAATCAATAATAATCAGTCCAAGTCCTTGTTCCATTTTTAATCTTCTAGCTTTGGACCGAAGCTCTGCCAGGGATATCCCAACGGTATCATCAATAAAGATTGGTGCCTCGGACAGCGGACCTACAGCCTGGGTAAGCTTTGGCCAGTCTGAGTCCAATAGTTCGCCGGTCCTGACCCGCTGCTGATCTACCATCGCTTCCGAACAAAGAATACGCTGGACAAGCTGCTCTTTGGACATTTCCAGGCTGAATAACGCTACAGGAACCTTGGATTTTACCGCAGCATTCTGTGCCATATTCAGGACAAGTGCCGTTTTGCCCATCGATGGTCTGGCGGCAATAATAACCAGGTCGGAAGCCTGCCAGCCGGAAGTGATCCGGTCCAACTCCCGAAAATGGGTCGGAACCCCTGTCAGGTTTCCTTTATTGGAATAGAGGTATTCGATCTTGTCAAATGTCTTCAGGAGAATGCTTCGGATCGTAACGAAACCTTCCTTGGACTGTCTTTGAGAGATTTCTACGATCAGTCTTTCGGCTTCCTCCAATAAACTAAGGGCTTCTTCTCCCGCTTCGTACCCTTTTTCTTCAATATAGCCGGCAATGCGGATCAGCTGACGGAGCAGGGCTTTTTCCGCCACAATCCGGGCATAATGTTCCACGTTGGCCGCTGAAGGCACAGATCCGGCGATCTGAGAGATTGTTCCAATTCCCCCGATGCTCTCCAGCCTGCCTGCCTGCCTCAGGCTTTCAGCCACTGTAACCAAATCAACAGGGTCCCCTTTTTCAAAGATATCCCTGATGACCAGGTAAATATTTTTATGATTATCGCGGTAGAAATCCTCCGGACGTAGAATCTCGAATACAGCACTGCCCTTCTGGGGATCAAGCATCAGCGCGCCCAGAACAGCCTGTTCAGCCTCAAGATTATGGGGAGGAACTTTCAGAAGTTCCATGCTCATTTCTCCTCGTTTGCTAGGCTTGTGCAATTTTTATAGCTTCCTCTATATTTTCAACAGCAAGGACTTCAATTCCTTTTAATCCCGCAGGAACTTCTCCGCGATTCTCCGTCGGAATGATCACTGTTTTTACACCGGCCTGTTTGGCCCCAAATATTTTTTCGTAAATGCCACCAACCGGTTTGACTTTTCCCTGGATCGAGATTTCACCGGTCACGGCTACATCTCCTCTCAGAGGCTGTTGCTTCAAGGCGCTGTAAATCGCCATGGTCGTGGCAAGTCCGGCCGAGGGCCCGTCTATTCTGCCACCACCAACCACATTGACATGGAGGTCATAGTTCTTCAAGTCTTCTCCTGTCAGGCTCCGAATTACAGCTGCGGCATTAAACACTGCGTCCCTGGCCATTGAACCTGCCGTCTCATTAAAGCGGATACTTCCTTTGCCGGTCTCCCCGTTGAATACTTTCACCTCAATCTCCAGAACCGAGCCAAGAAATCCCGATACCCCCAGTCCGAGTATTCTGCCGGTATCCTTGCCGGCAGTTACCCGTTTTTGAACAAAAGGAGTCAGTCTGGCTGACCTGAGCACTTCTCTGACATCGTCTTCCGAAATCAAGACTTCCTTCTTGCCGGGATTCCTAAACCTGGCCAGACCATACGCATCCAAAAGGATGCTGTTCGCTTTTCGTCCCTCAATCATATATTCACTGATAATTTCCGGTACATTCTCTTCCAACTGCACATTTAGTTTCAGGGCTGCCTGTCTGATAATATGGGTGATATGGGCCGGTTCCAAAGGCTCAAAATAGACTTCGGCACAGCGGGAGCGCAAGGCCGGGTTCAGATCCTGCGGCTCTCTCGTAGTGGCCCCAATCAGTACAAAATCCGCGGGAACTCCTTCATCAAAAATCTTCTTGATATATAAAGGAATCTGAGGATCATGCGGATCATAATAGGAAGACTCAAAATGAACCCGCTTATCTTCCAGGACCTTCAGCAGCTTATTCAGCAACGTTGGATCCATCTCTCCAATTTCATCGATAAACAAAACGCCAGTATGAGCATCGTTGACCAAGCCCAGTTTGGGCTCGGGGATACCGGTCTCAGCCAAATCTCTTTTCGCACCCTGATAAATCGGATCGTGAACTGAACCAAGCAAAGGATTGGTGACATCTCGCGGATCCCAGCGCAGCGTCGTACCGTCAACTTCAATAAACGGCGCATCCTTACTGAAAGGAGAATCCGGAAAATTTTTGACGGTTTCCAGTGCAACCCTGGCTGCTGATGTTTTGCCGACTCCCGGCGGACCATAAATCAGAATGTGCTGGGGGAAAGGCGTCGCGAGCTTTGCCAGCAGGGCCTGCAAGGCGCTTTCCTGTCCGACAATTTCTTCCGTCGTCTGCGGTCTCAGGATTTCAATTGCGGAGGATACCGGCTTTGTTGCTTTCATCTTTTCCAGCTGCGCAAGCTTTCGGAGTGTTTGCGCATTCTCAGGACCTCCTGTCTCTTTCAGAACCTGGGTCTTGATCTCTTTGATATATTCTTCGTGTCGCTCCTGCATTTTCTCGGCAACCGCCTGATTTAAACGGTCTTCTACGGAACGCTTCGCAACCGTCTCGGCAATCTGCTCTTCAACCTCCGTCAGAATTGCCGGAATATCTTGCAGGTCCGGCGCCGGTTTGTCCGTGGGATCATCGTTGACAAGCTTTTGCAAGCCCAATACCCGTTCCTCGAGCTTGTCGGAACGCATCAGGGTAAGAGCCTCCAGCTTGCTCGCCTTTAAAATTAATTTATCTGTTCCGTATAGGTTGGAAAGCACGACATACAGCGCGTCTATCTCCAGTTTTAACTGTCCATCCGCAATTTCCGCAGTATATTTCTCGTGATTTTCCTGCCCCTCCTGTTGTAAAAATTTCTTAAATAAGCCTTTCACGCTGGTCACATCCTTGTGCTTTACTCTTCGGTCTTACTGAGCTTCTATCTTTATCTTCAGATTTGCTGTTACTTCAAAATGAAGCTTTACCGTAACCTGATATTCTCCCAATCCTTTGATAGGTTCCTTGACTTCAATTTTTCTTTTATCTAGTTTGAGTTGATATTCCTTTTCCAATACCTCGGCGATCTCTTTATTCGTTACCGAACCGAATAAACGGCCTTTTTCACCGACTTTCACTTTGACAATGATATCCATGTTCTCGATTCTTTGGGAAAGATCCAGCGCCGCTTGTTTTTCTTTCTGTTTGCGCAGTTCTTCCTGTTTTTGTTTATGCACCAGGTCCTGAACATTTCCCTGAGTTGCCTCAACTGCGAGTCCGCGCGGGATCAGAAAATTACGGGCATAGCCATCTGAGACTTCGCATACTTTACCCTTTTTACCGAGTGCCTTGACATCTTCTTTTAATATTACCTTCACGGTTTTTGTTCCTCCATTTTTTCGGGGATCTTTCGGAAATTAAATACTAAATCAAAAAGCCCCGTAAATATTAGACATATGAAAAAGAACGGTGAAACGAAAGCCACCATAATTACAATAATCCAGATCAGCAGATGGGAAAACTTCAAGCTTTTGATCAAATAAGCCAGGCAGGACAGCCCAATAATACTGGTTATCGAAGCTGCAACGGCCATCACATTCATTCCGGTTATTCTCAGAATACTGTTGGCAAAGTAGTCTCCGCCCAAATAGGCAGCAATCCCGATAATTGCCAGCCACACCGCATACCAGGGCATCCTCCATAAAGAAAAAGGCTTAAGTTTGTTCCCGAAAGAAAATATCCTGAAAAACAGGTAGACCAGTCCAACCTCAAGCATCGCAAATATTCCGGCAAAAGCAGGCATTAACTGATAGTAGACCGGAACCATGGTGCGGAGAGTGCTTTCAAATTGCTCAATTGAAATCCCCTGCTCCTGAAAAGCACTGAACAGGCCTTGCTGCTCATAGAACTGAAGAACTGTAACAATATTCTTTTCCAGATTCTCGGGCTGAAGGGCCTGGTTGACTGAAGGAATGACCGGTAATGCCCCAATGAGCACAGCCAGCAGCAAACTCCAGAATATACTCTGACTGGTAGAAAACCCTTTTTCTTTTATGACAACCAACAAAATCCCTGCCCAGGGAGCAAATCCAATCAGGGAGATTCCACTGATTCCAACTGGAATAAAAGCTAAAATATAACCAATTCCTAAAAAAATAGCCGTTTTTCGACAGCCGGTACTTCTGGTCTGAAATAAAACGAAAAAAATCAATAATACCTCGACGATCCAGCTCCAGAAGTCAAATAAAGACGCAAGTAAGGGAAGAAACAATACGATCAATCCGGATACATACCGAAGTGCATCCTTATCACTTATAACCATTTAATTTTCTCCTGTTCAGTCTTCCTCGGGAACAAGATAACCAAGCAAAAGACTCAGGTCACCCCATTCAGTTTCGAGACTAAGGAAATCTTCCCGCTGCCACCGGGACATTTTATTAAACAAAACCCTGTCCAAACGGGAATAGTCAAAGCCAAGCCTGCGGGTAAGCAAATAGCTTAAACCGACCAGGCCGGCCATACTATCGAGAAGCTGTTCCTGGGAAGCACTTAAAGTCCCCTGCTGGACCAGCCACTGAGCTTTGAGAAGCTCCACTTTTAATTCCTCTATGGCTTTCGAGGATTTTACGATATCAATATTGATCGCAGCAACAGACTCCACAACAATACCTCCTGCAAAAAAGTAATGTAAGATTTCGCGAAATCAAGCTGAAACTCCTTCTTCTACTTTTCCCAGAACAAAGAAAACTTGCCCTGTTGCCTAAATTTAAGGAAATGAAATAAAAAAAGGGAGCGTTGCTCCCTTTTTACTAGTCAATCATGTAGGGCAGCAACGCGATGCTGCGAGCCCGTTTAACGGCAATCGTGACTTGCCTCTGGTGTTTAGCGCAATTGCCTGAGATTCTACGGGGCAGAATTTTGCCTCTCTCAGTAATATATTTACGTAATTTTTGTGTATCTTTGTAGTCGATGCTCTCAACTTTATCAACACAAAAACTGCATACTCTTTTACGCGGACGGCGTCCCCGTTCCTTTTTTACGGCAGCGTTTGCCAATGAACGCTCCTCCCTTCATACTAAAATGGTATATCATCATCTAGACTAACTTCATGAGCAAAAGAACCAAAATCATTTTGAGCTGAAGATGCTCCGGCATTATTGTCTTTGGGACTCAAAAATCTGACGTTCTCTCCCAAGACCTCTGTCACCCATCTTTTTTGCCCATCCTGACCGTCATAAGAGCGGACCTGAATCCTGCCATCTACTGCAGCCAGTCTTCCTTTCGCCAAATAGTTCGCGCAGAGTTCAGCTAACTGGCGAAAAACAACGCATGGAATAAAATCCGTTTCCTTCTCGCCCTGGCTGTTCTTGTAATTCCTGTCGACGGCTAGCGTAAAAGATGCAACAGCTACACCGTTTGGTGTATAGCGTAGCTCAGGGTCTTTCGTTAATCGCCCGATAAGTACTACACGATTCAACATCTTAAACCCTCCGCATCGTTATTCCTTCTTGGTTGTCATAAACCGGATCACAGCATCAGAAATTTTCATCAGCCTTTCCAGTTCATCAACCGTACGTGCTTCACCGTTGAAGTTCATCAGGACATAAACACCTTCATTAAACTTCTTAACCTCGTAAGCCAGGCGTCTTTTACCCCAAATATCAACCTTGAGGTCTGTACCACCATTGGCATTGACGATCTCTTCAAATCTTTGAACATTTGCTTTTGAAGCCTCATCATCGAGATCCGGTCTTATAATGTACATCACTTCGTACGCTTGCATAAATGCACCTCCCCTCGGACTAAATGGCCCCACCTCGAGTGTGGAGCAGGGTTATTATGCTACAACACGATATTATAACACTTCCTTATGTCATTTGCAAATAATGATGATTTTGCTAGTTCTGAGAACCTTTCATCTAGACATTAAATCTGAAATGCATAATATCGCCGTCCTGAACGACATATTCTTTGCCCTCTAACCGAACCAAGCCCTTGTCCTTGGCTCCATTCAGACCGTTATTTTCCATAAAATGTTCATATTTGACGACCTCTGCCCGGATAAAACCCCGCTCAAAGTCGGAATGAATCGTACCTGCCGCCTGAGGCGCTTTGGTTTCCCGGCAGATCGTCCAAGCCTTTACCTCTTTAGGACCTGCCGTAAAGAAAGTTATCAGTCCAAGCAGCTTGAATGCGCTCCTGATCAGCCGATCAAGTCCAGATTCCGTGAGCCCAAGTTCCTCCATAAAGATTTCTTTCTCATCTTCTTCAAGTTCTGCTATTTCTGCTTCAATCTTGGCGCAAACAGGAATGACTTCAGCATTTTCGAGTCTGGCTATTTCCTGTACTTTTTGGACATTGGCGTTATTTTCCCCGTTAGAAGCTTCCGCTTCAGAAACATTCGCGGCATAAATCACCGGTTTTAGGGTCAACAGACTGACACTGTTCAGCAATTCTTTTTCTTCTTCAGAGAAACCAACCAAATTAGCCGGTATCCCCTGGTCAAATTTTTTCACGAGCTTTTCCAATACCTCAGCTTCGAATTTGGCCTTCTTATCCCCGGATTTGATCATTCCGACCAGCTTGGCCTGGCGGCGGTATACGGTTTCCATATCTGCCAGGATCAATTCCATCCGGATCGTTTCAATATCCCGTTCCGGGTCAATTTTACCTTCGACGTGAACAACGTTATCATCTTCAAAACAACGTACAACATGAACAATGGCATCCACTTCCCGGATATGGGAAAGAAATTGGTTGCCTAGTCCTTCACCTTTACTTGCACCCCTTACCAGACCGGCAATATCGACAAATTCGACAACTGCCGGAACGATTTGCTGCGGGTTCACAATTTTAGCCAGTGCTTTTAACCGAAAATCCGGTACCTGTACAATTCCGACATTCGGATCAATAGTACAGAACGGGTAATTGGCCGATTCTGCTCCGGCTTTCGTTATCGCATTAAATAGTGTTGACTTGCCGACATTGGGCAGCCCAACTATTCCTACATGCAGAGACATGTTTTTCCCCCTCAAATTCTAGTTAAATCAGTCCGAGATCCCCTGACTGTTTTCTGCCGTCAGGATTTTTTTAATATTCCTTTCCAGCTTTGCCCTGGTTATCCAGGTCTGATGCCCGCACTTCAGACATTCAATCCGAAAATCCATACCAGTTCTCATGATCTTAAATTCTGTATTGCCACAGGGATGGGCCTTTTTGAGCCTGACAATATCTCCTACATTAAGATCCATAGTCATTCAGCCTCTCTTTCAAACCAGCCCATTCAGCAAAGGTATAGAATCCAGAGGATTATTCAGAATATCCCCCGCAAAAACAGAAATCCCTGATAAAATCAGATCGTATCCTTGCATAAACCAGGGATAAAGCAAGGAGCTACCCGTCTTAAGCAATCCGGAGTCACCGGTGCTTAACAACGGTGAAAACAACCCCAGGACCAGAGAAATCACGACAAAGGTACTCAGTAAACCAAAAAGCAGTCCTCCCCCTCTGTTGATAAAACTTAAGTTTTTTGCTATAGGGGTAATGACCAAAGCGATGATAAGATTAATGATACATGCTGCTAAAATAAACAAGAGCAGGACAGCACCAATCTTCAGGACATAATCTGTCAAAACAGGTGTGGCCTGACCAATCATGGATTGCCTGATGCTGTCAGCGGCACCGTAGGGATCTGTCCCGGATGCTTTGCTTTCAGCAATTTTGGTCAAAAAATTTCCGATTTTGGGCTCCAGTTTTGCTTCAAGCCCTAAAACGGGTTCCAATAGGTTCAGAAATGGTTTGTAAAAAAACACCGCAATGCCTATCGCAGCGATCTTTCCGATAAATCTTGATAAACCGGTAATAAGGCCCTTCCGAAACCCGATTAGGCCTCCCAGAACCAGCAGCGCCAGCATTACATAATCAAATGTATTCACGCTACGCTCTCCTTTACAGAATGGCGGGGATATGTGCGAATCGAACACACCTCGGAACGTTCTGCGTCCCGACACACGGATTTGAAGTCCGGGAACGACACCAGCCGCTATATATCCCCAAGACCTTTTAGAGTCTGCTGAATCATTTTAACACTTAATGCTTCGAATGTGAACCTTTGTCTTATTCTTTGGCAATTCTTTGACGCTCTTAAAATTATTTTTCTTGTTCATCCAAATTCATTATAATATTTACACTTAAATACTAATAAAATATTAGTGTCTTTATTCATTAATATTTGCATGTAAATATACTGTACTTTATAGTTCTATTAAATAGTACTGACTTTAAAATCTATCAGTAATACAACAAAAAGACTGTATATATAAATATAATGCACCTGCTGCGGATCCTGAGCGTCGTGTCCAATCTAATAAGCATATAAACACAAAGAAGAATCTTATATTATTTACATAACCATTTACATGCATAATTACATTTGTATTTTTATGCATATTCACATGTATATTTTAATGTAAATATTATATAGAATATAATTACAATCTTTGTGTTAAATATTGTGTCATATATTTAACATATTTATATTCTGTATTTCTTATTTTAAAATTATATGATATTGTTGAGATCTCTGCTTATGGTACAATAGGATAGAATATAAAAGGAGGCTAGATGTGTTGAAACTTGTTGATGCCAGAGGATATTCCTGTCCGGAACCCGTAATTTTTACCAAAAGAGCTTTAGCGGATGATCCTTCAGAAATCATGGTCATTGTCGATAATGAGACATCCAAAATTAACGTTGAACGGTTTTTGAGAGTTGCCGGATATCGGGTCGAAGTTGATCATGAGCAGCCAAATCAATATTCTCTAAAGGGAATAAAGAAAACTTAGCCTGGATTTTGGGCAGATCTTGGTTTTACCCTGATGTCTCCGTTTCTTTCTGTAACATGAATTGAATCAAAATATTCCAGTAAAGGCACCGCAAATTTACGGCTAGTCTGCCAGCAGTCCCGTGCTTCAGAAACCGTAATCTGTCCATTTTCTTGCAGGTGCTTTTCCAATATTATTTTAGCTTTTTCTATTGCACTTGCTGCAATATAGAATTCTCCTACCTGTTTCCAGACGTTATTTGTTTTAAGATATTCGGCATATTCCGGAAATTTTGCAGCGGGTACCCCGCATTCTGCAACCGCAGTTTCCTGCCCCGGAGGATTTAGCCCTGCCTTTTCCCAGATTTTTTGCAAAGCGTCAAGCTTTTGCCTGATATCCTCAGGCAGCCCGATTTCAGATACTGCCTGGACCAGACTGCTGCTTAGCCTGAAATACTGATGATCTGCTCCCCATTCCAAAATCAACTGCCAGCGTTTATGGGAGACAGCCGTTTTCAGGATTCTTTTTAATTCCTCTCTGCCAATTCCTCCGCGCAGCGGATATGTCTTTTGATATTTCATTGCTTCCGCATTTGCTTTAAGAGCCCATTCTTCTGCTGTACTTTTAAGCCAGAATAATGATAATCCATCCTCAGCTAAGATCACAACAGTCTGATCATTTTTGAGACGATCCAAAGCCAGCTGAACTTCGTCCTGCCCAAGAGCAGACTTTTTCCTGACTTCATCGGAAGATAAAGGAATAGTAAGCTCTTTTTTTATTTGATCAGTTAAGCCGCCTTCTGCTTTAGACCGAAATTCGGTTATGACCTTTTCTCGAAAACGTTTTTGTTTGGCATTTGCCAGGCTCAGTACAACTCCTCCGCCGATCGTCGCGACAGGTGAATAGTACCTGATTACAAACCGGTCCCCTTTTGCTGCGACAACCGGTTCCTCCAGAATGATTTGGGCAAACCCTTTCTCCCCGGGAGCCAATTCTTCCTGGGCCAGAAGATGAACCCGTCCCAGTGTTTCGGCCGTTCCTAAATGAAAATGTATCCTCTGCCTTTGTTTGATCGTTCTTTGCTCTGACGCGAGGTTAAATAGTTCTACGTCTAAAATTTGTCCTGCGTTATAATATCCGGGATCAACAAGGCTTGCCCCCTTGGGAATATCACTTACAGCCAGTCCGGCTATGTTTATCGCAACCCGCTGTCCGGCATAAGCTTCGGAGACCTGTTCGCCATGAACTTGAATATTTCTAATTTTCACGGTTTGTCCCCCCGGTTCCAGGCATACTTCCTGTCCTTTCTGAATCGTCCCTGTGTTTAAAGTCCCTGTGACCACTGTTCCAAACCCCCGAATCGTAAAAACTCTGTCAATCGGCATTCTTGACGGAAGATCTAAACGTTTCCCCTCGGTTGTTTGGAGCACAGTCATAATTGTCTGCAGCAATTCCGGAATTCCCTGGCCAGTGACAGAAGATACTTTGCAATACGGAGCATCCCTCAGAAAACTGTCTTGGAGTTTTTCTCTGGTATCCTGTTCAATCATGGAAAGCCATTCCTGATCAACCAGGTCAATTTTTGACAGTACAACAATTCCTTTCTCTACATTTAACATGTTTAATATATCCAGATGTTCCTGGGTTTGAGGCATCACGCCTTCATCGGCAGCAATAATCAGTAGAACAATATCCATTCCACTCGCGCCGGCTAACATTTGACGGACAAATTTTTCATGACCCGGTACATCAATGATTCCTGCTTTGCGACCGTCCGGGAGTGTCAGATAAGCAAACCCAAGCTCGATCGAAATTCCTCTTTCCTTCTCTTCCTTGAGCCGGTCTGTGCTTATACCTGTCAAGGCTTGAATAAGGTGGGTTTTCCCATGATCCACATGGCCTGCTGTTCCAATAATTAGATATCTTTCCATAGCTAATACCTAAAGTACAGGTCAACCCCATATTTTGATGATAGCGTTGACATGGTACTTATACCTTATATTTATTGCGGATATTCCTGACTCTAATTATAATATGGGTTTGGATTTTTTCATATTCTGATTTTGATTTGTTAAGCATAAATATTACTGATTGTGGAAATAATAGCAAAGTACTCTAAAAATTATTATTTTGCATATTGACTCACATAAACAATCATACGATCGCAATGCCATGGATGGAAATTGCAGCGACTCTATTTCATTTAACCTCCGGAGGTATCCGTATTGAACCCATTGCCAGGAATTCGAGAAAAAGAGCATCTGCGTGCCCATTACACAGACCGTCCCGGTCTTTACCAGCTTCAGTTAAGGTTGAAAAAATATCTGAAAGCTGCGGCCGGTAGACCGGTGGTTCTATTATGTATAGGGACGGATCGTTCTACCGGCGATTCTCTGGGGCCTTTAACTGGCACAAAACTAGATGAAAAAGGTCTTTCAGGATTGACGATTGTCGGAACGCTCGAAAAGCCTGTTCATGCAGAAAACCTTGAATCCACCCTGAAAAACTTGTTTGCCAAGTATTGCAATCCCTATATTATTGCCCTGGATGCCTGCCTGGGTCAACTTGACTCCGTCGGCTACATCAGCTTGGCAGAAGGCCCTTTGAAACCAGGAACCGCCGTAAAAAAAGAACTGCCGGAGGTAGGAGAAATCCACCTTACCGGCATTGTCAATATCAACGGTTTTATGCAATACATGGTGCTGCAAAACACCAGATTGAGTATCGTATGGCAAATGTCTGAGGTACTATGTAATTTGTTCCAGCGGACTTACTTCTTGTTGAATCAATCTTGAATTTAAATAATTAGCTCATTCTTCGAGGCTTTTTCAATAGCGAACTTCTCCTCAGGGCTAAGTTTAACATTGGCCTGCCCTTTTTCGATCCCTTTGGCATAGATTCTGCACTCTTCAACACTATGAATTCCTGTAAGGACGACGCCGGTCTTTTCCTGATTCAGTAAAGCAAGGGCAAAGCTCAGGTCGGCACCCATATTTTCGAAAGAATTAAATCGGACCAGTTCCGCGCGGTCAATTCCGTTGCGGGCTTTATCTTCGGCAAGCTTAAGCCTTTGCCCATGCTCTGCAGCAATACGGCTTAATTCAGCAACTTCTTTTAAATTGGCGCTCAGCAGTTCTTCCAGCTGTGTTCCGGATAAGAACGTCTGCAGGCTGATATAGGATTTTTCAAATTTACTCATACGGACACGTAGAGCATTGGTCATAACAATCGCAATCACGGTAACGATCAAGGCTACAACCGATACTGCCAAGACGACAATCAACCCGGGTTCTAAAATAGAAAACAAAAATGATCCCCCCTAAAGAATGTAATAATATGTTCCACGTGGAACATATTAAACTTCAATCTCCCAACGTTCTAAAAGCCGGTTAAGTTCATCCCGAGAATAATAATTAATCTCAATTTTTCCTTTTTCTTCACTTCCTGATACAGCTACCTTGGTCTGAAAACTGTGCCGCAGTTTTTCTTCAATATCATTTAAAGAACTATAGCTCTTGTTTTTCAGTGTCTTCACAGCATTTTTGGCAGGCTGCACTTTCTTTTCACTATTCTGAACAATCGTTTCCGTTTCCCTTACAGATAATAATCCCTCAACGGCCCGTTTCGCGAGAGAAATCTGCTGCTCTTTATTTTCTAAAGAAAGTATCACCTTGGCATGTCCCAAAGAAATTGCTTCTTTATTAATCAGTTCCAAGATTTCAGCAGGCAGCTGAATAATTCGAAGTAAGTTGGCTACAGTAGGCCTGCCCTTACCGACACGTCTGGCAACCTGTTCCTGAGTTAGTCCATAATCTTGAATTAAGCGTGCATATGCAAGGCCTTCTTCTACAGGAGATAAGTCCGCTCGCTGGATATTTTCGATTAAAGCCTTTTCCGTCATTTCCTGCTCAGTACAGTCTCTCACAATACAGTTAATTCTGTCGATCCCTGCAAGCTGTGTAGCTCGAAAACGCCTCTCTCCCGCAATGATGATGTATCTGCTTCCTTCAGGCTTTACAAGGATAGGCTGCAGTAATCCATGTTCTTGAATAGAATCCGCAAGCTCTTGAAGTTTTTCACGGTCAAACTCCCGTCTCGGCTGGCCAGGATTTGGTACAATATCCGCCAGCATTATTTCTTTAATTTCACTGCTTTCCGTTTCTCTTTCCGTAATTAAAGCGCCAAGCCCTCGGCCTAAACCTTTTTTAGACACGTTCCAAGACCTCCTCGGCTAAATCTCGATATACTTCAGCTCCACGCGACTTGCTATCATATAGAATGATCGGCTGACCATGGCTCGGGGCTTCACTAAGCCGAACATTCCGGGGAATAATGGTTCTGAAGACTTTATCTCTAAAATATTTCTTAACCTCATCGACGACCTGAATCGATAAATTTGTCCTCGCATCAAACATGGTCAAAAGTACGCCGATAACTTGAAGGTCTCTATTAATGGAACGTTTGACCTTATCAAGCGTATTGACCAGCAAGCTTAAACCTTCCAATGCATAATACTCACATTGAATAGGAATCAAAACATCTGTTGCCGCACAAAGTGCATTCAACGTAAGAAGTCCCAGGGAAGGGGGACAATCAATAATGATAAAATCAAATTCATCCTTTATTCCTTGCAAAGCAGTTGCAAGCTTTCCTTCACGGTACAGCTGGGAGACTAGCTCAATCTCAGCACCGGCCAGTTCAATACGGGCAGGCGCAACCTTTAAGTTTTTCAGCTCTGTATCGGCGATCACACTTTGAATGTTTTCTTCATTGATAATTACATCATAAATACAGCGGGACAACCGATGTTTCATAATACCACAACCGCTGGTGGCATTTCCCTGTGGATCAAGATCAACGAGGAGAACTTTTTTCCCTTTCTCAACCAGACTGGAGGAGAGATTCACAGCAGTCGTTGTTTTGGCGACTCCTCCTTTTTGATTTGCTATAGCAATGATTCTGGCCAATCTTGTATCTCCTTCCTCACAGACTTGATCAATTAGTACCTAGTCAACCTTAAAATAATAATATAATGACGAGCAGATTTTTGTAAGACAAGGCGAAAAATTAAGGTATACCAGCCATATGGCAATTAACGTTCACGGATGAACTAATGCAGCAATGCCATGGACTGCACGAAGCTACAAGAAAACACAGTATTACATGAAATATGCCGACAGTTATATAAAATTTAGGGTTGACATGGAACTTGGCCTGTAAAAAAATTTATTTATATTATTATACTACAAAATTATACTATAAAATATTTAAAAACCACTTATTTAATCATTCTTGATCATTTCAGCAGATGATTACTAGAGAGGGGTTTTTTTCGGTTTCCCAGCTTGACGCGGATATTGAGCAGGTGTGTTCAATATTTTTTTAACAATAATCAGAGAACGGTTATCCGCGCCTTCCGCCAATGAATATTTTTCGACATGCTCAACTTCACAGTTTAGGATCCGCAAGGCGTTCTTAGCCAAAGTTATTTCATTTTCAGGATCGATTCCCTTCGCTGCAATAAATCTTCCGCCAACTTTCAGCAAAGGAGTTGCATATTCCAGTAGTACCGGCAACTCCGCGACTGCTCTGGCCACCGTAATATCAAATCGCTGCCGGTACGCCTTGCTGCGGCCAATATCTTCAGCTCGTGCATGGCAGGTTTCGACCTTCAAGCCAAGGCTATCGCAGACCTCCTGCAAAAAATGAATTCTTTTGGCTAGCGCATCGACAAGGACGACTTTAATTTGCGGCAAAAGTATTTTAATAGGAATACCTGGAAATCCAGCACCGGTACCAAGATCCGCAATAACAATTTGTCCATTGGGATAATAATGCATTATCCACTTGACAAACACCAGAGAATCCAGATAATGCTTAATCACCATTTCTGCCGGATCGGTAATGGCTGTTAAGTTCATTTGTTCGTTCCTCTGGAGTAACAGTACTGTATATTGTTCAAACTTTTCAAGATGTTCGGCGGAGAGTTCCAGACTCAAGACATCCCGGACCTTATCGTGCAAGACGCTAAGCGGTTCCTTAAGATCCATTTCCAGAAATTGATCATTCATCAGAAATGTTCCTCCGCCTTTGTTCCAGATAAATCAATAAAACCGAAATATCCGCAGGACTCACTCCGCTGATTCTCGATGCCTGTCCGACGTTGATCGGCTGCACGCCGTTAAGCCGCTGTCTGGCTTCATTGGATAGACCTTTGATTTTCAAATAATCCAGATTAACAGGCAGAACTTTTTCTTCAAGTTTGATAAATCGGTTTACTTCTTCCTGTTGTTTCTGAATATATCCTTCATATTTAATTTGGATTGAGGCTTCTTCTAATACTTCAGCGTCATACGTCCCCATCTCCGGCATAAAACGTGGCAGCAAATCTGGTATAATTTCCGGCCTCTTCACAAGTTCCTCCGCTTTAATTCCGCTTCGGAGCGGAGTAGACCCCGCCTGGATCAGCAATTCCTGAATATCTGCACTGGCGGGAGAAAAAGTAATCGTCTTCCATTGCTGAAAGATTTTCTCCAGATTGTTCAGCTTCTGCTCAAAAATCTTCCACCTGTCATCTGCAACTAGTCCCAGTTTTCTACCCTTCTCAGTCAAACGCAGATCAGCGTTGTCCTGACGCAGCAGCAAACGGTATTCCGCCCTTGAGGTCAAAAGCCTGTACGGCTCACAAATCTCTTTATTGACCAGGTCATCAATTAGTACACCGAGATATCCGTCGGAACGCTTTAAAATAAAAGGTTCTCGGCGTAAAGCTTTAAGCGCTGCGTTGATTCCGGCCATTAAGCCCTGCCCGGCCGCTTCCTCATACCCGGATGTTCCGTTAAGCTGTCCCGCTGTAAAGAGTCCCGGGAGATTTCGTACTTCCAGCGTCAGAGAGAGCTGATACGGTTTGACATAATCGTATTCAATCGCATATCCGGGACGCAAAATCTGAACATTTTCCAAACCGGGAATGCTACGGAAAAACATATGCTGGATTTCTTCCGGCAGGCTGGTTGACAGCCCGGCAACATATAATTCCTCACTATCTTTGCCTTCTGGTTCAAGAAAAAGCTGATGGGCCTGCCGCTGCGCAAAACGCACAACCTTATCTTCAATAGAAGGACAATACCTCGGGCCAACGCCTTCCACCACGCCGGTATACAGCGGTGCGCGATGCAGATTATCTCGGATAATACCATGCGTTGTTTCCGTCGTGTACCCCAGCCAGCAAGGAAGCTGATTTTCCGGGTTATTTCCCCAAAACATGCTTCTAGTCGGCATAAATGAAAAATATTTTGGCTCGCTGTCACCCGGCTGAATTACGAACTTAGAGAAATCTACTGAGCTCTTCAGAATCCGAGGAGGCGTTCCGGTTTTAAACCGGCCAAGTTCTATGCCGCGTAGTTTCAGATCCTCAGACAGGGACCCCGAGGTGATTTCTCCGGCCGGTCCGCCTTCATAAAGCGCTTCCCCAATTATTATCCTGCTTCTGAGGTATGTTCCGCCCGTCAGAACAATACTGCCTGCCTCAAAGACTGCGCCTGTACGCGTGACAACACCTTTAAGTTTATCCCCATCAAAATGGAGCCGCTCGACCAAAGCCTGTATCAAGGTAAGCTTGGCCTGATTGTATAGGTTGCTTAACATCCGATGGTGATAAGCTTTTTTATCTGATTGAACTCTTAGTGCATGGACAGCCGGCCCTTTGCCCGTATTCAGCAGCCTGGCCTGAAGTGCTGTTTCATCGGCAACAATTCCCATCTGACCACCTAGCGCATCAATCTCCCGCACCAGATGGCCTTTCGCCGGACCGCCTACGGACGGATTGCACGGCATATGCGCAACTTTATCTAAATTAATCGTAAGCAGCAGTGTATCGCATCCCATACGGGCAGAGGCGAGAGCAGCCTCACATCCGGCATGTCCCGCCCCGACAACAATCACATCATATTTTCCAGCAAAATAATCCACAATTAACCTACTTTCCAATACAGAATCGGGAAAAAATATTATTAAGCAACTCTTCCTGAACCTGATGCCCCGTAATCAAAGAGATTTCTTCGAGGGCTGAACGGACATCGATCGATACCAGATCAAATGGGACATTCGCATAGACAGCTTCAAGAGCTTTTTCCAGAGAGTGAATGCAATTTTCCAGAGCTTGAATTTGACGGATATTCGATAATAACGGATCAATTGTGACGGATATCTCTCCTTCAAAAACCCTGCTTAGGATTTCCTTTTCTAGTTCAGCAAAGCCAATCCTGTTTTTTACAGAAAACGCCAGCGCAAAAACTTTAGGAGAAAGAAAGGTATCCTTAAATTCATAAGAAGACAAAAGATCAATTTTATTAATCAAAACAATAGTTTTATTGGCGTATTCCTCAAGAATTGTTTTTTCTTCGTTCGTGAGCCTCCCAGAACGAATCTCGGAGGCATCGAGCAAGAGCAGAATGACATCTGCCATACTAAGCGCTTTCCAGGCTCTCTCAATGCCAATCATTTCGACTGGATCATCACTTTCTCGGATTCCGGCAGTATCGGTAAGGTGAAGCAGTACTTCACCAATCTTGATATATTCATGAATCTCATCCCGGGTTGTTCCTGGAATATCCGTGACAATCGCTCTTTCTTCGTGCAAAAGTGCATTCAGCAGACTGGATTTTCCAACATTCGGCCTACCAGCAATTACCGTGGAAAGACCTTCCCTGATAATTTTACCGGTCTTACTGCCTTTGAAAATTTCTAAAGAATTTTCTTTAGCATTTAATATTTTTTCAGACAGTTCTTTCAGTGCCAAATCATCAATTTCATCTTCCGGAAAATCAATGGTTGCTTCAATATAGGACAGGATATCCAAAATATCCTGTCTGACTTCATTAATTCTGGAGGACAATCTCCCTCCGAGCTGAAGCAAAGCCAAGTCCGCAGATAGCTCTGTCCTAGAGGAAATCAAGTCAATTAACGCTTCGGCCTGAACAAGATCCATTTTCCCATTCAAAAAAGCCCTTTTGCTGAATTCACCGGGTTCTGCCAAGCGCGCTCCCTGCCGAAGACAGGCTTCAATGATCCTTCTTGCGGGTATTAATCCGCCATGACAATTTATTTCATAAACATCCTCACCCGTAAAAGAATGAGGCCCTTTCATCCTGCTGATCAGGACTTGATCAAGCTGCATCGCACCATCATAAAAGTTCCCTAAATGAAGCGTAAATGTTGTGTCGGACAGCCATTTGTCTTGATGGACGGGACAAAAACAAACATCCAATATTTTTTGGGCTTGCTTTCCGCTTAAACGGATAACATGAATGGCCCCTTCTCCGGCCGGTGTAGCCAAGCCGACAATCGTATCATCCATTTTTCTCAACTCCAGAAATAGTAAAACTTAGCGTTCTATCTGAAAATAATAAACCTTTCTGACAGAAAAGTAAAAGGGGTTGCCCCCTTCTACATAATTATGCCTTTTCTATATGATTCCGTTTTAAAGCAAGGACAACTCTTCGGTGAGGCTCTTCCCCTTCACTAAAAGTCGTTACTTTCAATTCATTTTGCAGGGCCGTATGAATAATCCGCCGTTCTTGAGGACTCATCGGTTCTAAAACAATTCTATTGCCGCTTTTCTTAACCTTTTCAGCCAGTCTTTTAGCAAGAACAATCAGCGTTTCTTCCCGGCGCTTCCGATAACCCTCAACATCAATCACGATTCTCGTCTTATTAGACAATTTTTTTGCGACGGCTAAATTTGTTAGAAACTGTATGGATTCCAAAGTATCCCCTCTGCGGCCAATCAGTATGCCAAGGTCTAAACCGGTAATATTTATTTTGACCTGTTCATCACGATTAAATACTTCGAAGTCGGCATTGACGGACATTGCCTTGGTCAACCCTTTGAGAAATTCACAGGCCAGTGCTCCCGGATCATCCTCAAAATTGATTCTGACTCTAGCCATTTTACTGCCAAAGAGTCCAAGGAGTCCTTTTTTTCCCGGTTCTTCCAGCACTTGAACAGTAACCTGATCTCTGCTGACGCCAAGTTCGGCTAATCCCAATTCAATAGCCTCTTCAACCGTTTTTGCAGTTTTATCTGCAACCTTCATTCGTGTACCTCCTCAGTCAACAGAGGCTTCTTTTTTCTCTGCCGACAACTTCTTATTGATATAGACAGTTTGCAGGATCGACACAATGTTCATCGTTATAAGATAGAAACCTAAGCCAGAAGGAAGCGTAATTACGATATAAGCCATAAAGAACGGCATGACATACAACATCATTTTCTGAGTCTGTTCGGCAGTAGCCTCAGCTGTATCTTTTTTCGCACCAGGCTGGTTCTTGTTGGGGCTTGTTGCCATCGAGACCTTTGTCATTAAGAAAGACGTCACCCCAGCGAGAATCGGTAAGATTAAATGATAGGACAATTGAAAGCCGTATGCCACAGTAATATTGAAACCTAAAAACCAGACACTGGCATCATTGCCGTAAGGGAAATTTGCCAACGTTCTATAAAATATCCACAAGATAGGAAGCTGTACCAAAATCGGCAAGCACCCCGAATAAGGATTCACCTTTTCTTCACTATACAGTTCCATGATCTTCTGATTCATTTTCTGCTTATCATTGGCATACTTTTTCTGCAGCGCTTTCATTTTTGGCTGCAAATCCGTCATTTTGCGCATGGACTGCATCTGTTTCCAGGTCAACGGGTAAAGAACAATCTTAATGATGATGGTAAAGATGATAATTGCCATACCCCAATATGGCAATCCGATCATGGACGAGAGATCAAACAGCCACTTTAAGATCGCGGCCATTCCCTGATAAACGATATCCACAAGAACCCTCCTTAAACTGGGTCATATCCGCCGGGATGAAAAGGGTGGCATTTGGTAATTCGTATGAGCGATTTACCAATCCCTTTGATGATCCCGTACTTTTTAACTGATTGAATCGCATAATCCGAACATGTAGGATAAAATCTGCAGGTTCGTCCTTTCAGAGGTGAGACAAATCGTTGATAGAAAACGATGATGGAAACAAAAACAGTTTCCATGATTTTACGCATTCTTTCCATCATAAATTCCCGCTTTTCTCCAAATATATAGTACAGATTTTTCAACTTCCTGCAAGGTTGCTTTGTTGATTGCCGCACGGGCAATCAAAATCATTTCACAGTCCATCTTCAATCCGTCTATATTCAAACGAACAGCTTCGCGCATAAGCCTCTTCGCCCGGTTGCGCTTCACTGCATTGCCAACTTTTTTAGAAGCAATAAATCCAAATTTTTTATTATGTCCTCGAAAGATGTATATGACAACTTGTCTTGAGGCATAACTTTTTCCATTGGTAAAGATACTTTGAAAATCGGTCTTTTTTTTCAACCTGTAAGACTTCAGCAGCATATGGCCCTCCTTGCTTTGCTAAAGGGCGTTCAGTACAAAAAAGGCCACAAACCTGCGGCCCTATACTGCTAACTTCTTACGACCTTTCAAACGACGACGTCTTAAAACGTTTCTACCGCCAGTACTTTTCATCCGTTCTAAGAATCCATGAACTCTTTTATGGCGACGGGATTTAGGCTGATATGTTCTTTTCAAAGCAAACACCCCCTTATAATTCCAAGAATAAAAACTCAGCTGGCGCCAAGCTATTAGCGGCAACCTTAGCTGCACTTAGATCTATCGAAAAGATGTTAGAGCATTTCTGATAGAACTAACAAAAACGAAAGACAGACTACAGAAAATTATACTCCAATTATTTTTATTATGTCAAGAAAATAACTGGTTAATAACTAGGTGAATATAATATGAAGAAGTTCCGGATTGTTTGTGAAGTTTCCTGGATACTCTGAATTAACTGTTGATAACGAAATGAAAAGTTGTTATGATAAATGTACATGTTCGCTCATATTTTGATGATTGGATGTGTATAATTTTTTCTTCTTTATCCGGGGTGTTATCCACAAATAACCTGATATTTGTGAATAATTTTTTTTACTGATGACTTTGCACTATCAATAAGGGGGTTCTCTATGTCTCCTAATATTATATATTTAAACGCTTTCTGGGAAAATATCCTTGAGAAACTGAAAGATGAATTATCTAAGCCCAGTTTTGAAACTTGGCTGTCTTCAACGAAGCTGGTTGATTTCTCCAACAATCGGCTGACCATCAGTGTTTCCAATGAGTTTGCAAAAGACTGGCTGGAAAGCAGGTATTCCTCGCTCGTTAAATCCACTGTTCAAAATTACCTGAATGCACCGGTTACTCTAAACTTTATCGCAGAGCAAGATCCTTCCGATATTCCTCCAATAGAAACCCCTGGTGTTAATTTTGGCGTTTTGTCTCATTCCCTGAACCCAAAGTATACGTTTGATACTTTTGTAATCGGCAACGGGAATCGTTTTGCCCATGCCGCAGCACTTGCAGTTGCGGAATCTCCTGCTAAATCCTATAACCCTTTATTTGTCTACGGCGGCAGCGGGCTTGGCAAAACGCATCTAATGCATGCGATCAGCCATGTGATCAGCAAGAATTTTCCTTCGATGAAAATTCTCTATGTCACCGGCGAACAGTTCACGAATGAAATGATTGATTCTATCCGTTATGAAAGACAGGTCGAATTCCGGAACACTTACCGAAAAATTGACATCTTATTAATTGACGATATTCAGTTCCTGGCAGGCAAAGAAGGCACCCAGGAAGAATTCTTTCATACTTTTAACACTCTTTATGAGGCCAACAAACAAATCATTATTTCTTCAGACCGTCCCCCGAGAGAAATACCAACACTTGAGGAAAGACTTCGTTCGCGATTTGAATGGGGTTTAACAACTGATATTAATCCGCCTGACTACGAAACAAGAATTGCTATTTTACGCAAAAAAGCTGAGCTGGAAAATTTTATTGTACCTGATGAAATTATTATTTTTATTGCTTCCGAGATTCAATCCAATATCCGGGAACTGGAAGGTGCCTTAAGTAAAATTACAGCTTACTGCATGCTTACTAACCAACCGATAACCGTTACCCTGGCAGAAGAGATATTGAAGGATATGATCCCACAGAAAAATCAAAAATTGATTTCTCTTGATATGATTCAAAAAAGTGTTGCTGAACATTATAAGATGTCCATTCAGGAATTCAAACAGAAGAAAAGAACAAGAACCATTGCTTTTCCCAGACAAATTGCGATGTTCCTATGCCGCGAGATGACGGATCTTTCTTTGGAACAGATCGGTGACAAATTCGGAGGCCGGGATCATACAACAGTCATTCATGCCTGTGAAAAGATCAGCGAACTGAAAAAAAATGATCCACTGGTTGAAAAGAGCATCAATGACATTATCAGTAAAATTAAATCAAGTTAGAGTCTAATGAATATTTATTTTATTTACTTAAACACACCGTAAATTAATAATTGTGGATATCTTTCTATCATTTCCACATGATATCAATACATTTATCCAATCAGACAAAAACCATATTTGGCTTTATATATCCTTTTATCCACAATTATTACCGCTATACTACTACGGTTACTACTAAATTAATATCTTATTATGAATAGTGAATAAATATGGTATAATTTTGAAATAGCGTCAGAATACATAGGAGGTATCCGATGAAAGTCTTATGCAAAAAGGAAGATTTGATTTTAGGAATCAACACTGTACAAAGAGCCGTGTCCTCCAAAAATACGCTTCCTATACTTCAAGGAGTCAGACTGAGAGCAGAAAAACAAAATCTCTGGTTTGAAGCCACTGATCTAGAAATTGGTATTCGATGCCAAGTCCCAGTCAATGTTCAGGAAGAAGGACAAGTCGTTTTACCGGCTAGGCTTTTTTCGGAAATTGCCAGGAAGCTTCCGGATACCGAAATTAGAATTGAAAGTACTGACAATAATATTAATATCTTTTACGATTCCTCTGATTTTGCGGTGAATGGATATGATCCTGAAGAGTATCCTGAGATTTCCGATATTACTTCCAATGAAAGCATTGAACTTCCGGCTTTGCTTTTTAAAAGTATGATTCGTAAGACCATATTCGCCTGTTCAGTCGAAGAAACCAGACCTGTTTTTACCGGCGTGCTACTTCAGGTGAATAAAGAAAATATAACACTTGTCGGAACAGATACGCACCGACTGGCACTCAGCAATGAAGTTTTGCAGGGAAATCAAAAAGAGTTCAACGGGATTATTCCAGCCAAGACGATGCATGAGATTTATAGGCTAATGGAAGATGATGACAGTATTTTAATCAGTTTTAACAATTCCAGAATTATTTTTAAATTTAGCCAGGTTCAAATTGTCACCCGTCTGATTGAAGGACAGTTTCCAAGCTACAAACAGGTTATTCCAGCAACATGTAACACGAAACTTTTGATATATACTCGAAAATTGATGGATGCAGTAGAAAGAGCCTCTCTTTTATCCAAAGACAATTACTTGAAGACCAATACAGTCCGTTTTAATATTGAGAATTCCCATATTAACATCAATCATTTTTCGGAAATGGGTAAAGTATTTGAACAGCTCGAAGTGGAACAGAATGGAGAGGACGTTGCAATTTCTTTTAATGCCAAGTATATCATTGACCTGCTTAAAGTTGTAGACACCGAAAACGTGGTTATGGAAGTTTCTGGACCATCTAGTCCCTGTATCTTCAGGCCCGAAAGTAATGATAAATACTTATGTTTAGTTCTGCCGCTAAGAAATTAGCATGATGATTCGTTTTTAAACATGTATATTAAAGACTTATATTTGGTTAATTTCAGAAATTATCAAGAACAAAAGATTGACTTCCAGCCGGGAATCAACCTGCTAATGGGTTCCAACGGTCAGGGAAAAACGAACATCCTTGAAGGAATAGGGTATCTTATTAGCGGTAAATCGGCCCGCTGTAAGTCAGAAAATGATTTAATACGCTGGGGGGAGAAAAATTTTTATCTCTCAGGTTCTTTTCTAGTTTCAGAAAGGCTCTTCATGCTGGAGGGTTATTACGAGACCGGAAAAAAAGTCATGAAGATTAACCAATTGGCTTGTAAACGTCTTTCAGATTACGTTGGTACAGTCAATGGGGTTTCTTTTTATCCGGATGATTTAAATATTGTTAAAAAAGGACCCAACGAAAGAAGGCGTTTTATTGATCTGCTGATTGCCCAGATTAGACCTACGCATTTTGCCCTTCTAAATGCTTATTTAAGGGCTGTTCACCAGAAAAATATTCTTTTGAAAAACGAAAGGAATATTAATCTGTTAAGAATTCAGCTCCAGGCATGGAATGAGCAAATTTGTGAGATCGGTTCCAAGATTATCATTAATCGATCTGAATTTACAGATAAACTGAATACCCACTGCAGAAAGATATTTCAAAGCATTTTTTCGGATGAGGACCATCTCGATATCGTTTATCAAGCCTTAGGAAAAAAGGATTTAGAGCAGGCTTTACAAAGCTTTCCGGAGATACTTGAGAAAAAAATGATGCAGGAAATTGAGAGAAAAGCTGTATTGTTCGGACCCCACCGCGACGAAATAATTATTTATCTGAATGGAAATGATACAAGAATATTTGCATCTCAAGGTCAGCAGCGTTCTCTGGTGCTCAGTCTAAAGCTGGCTGAAATGGAAATCATCCGGAATGAAAAAGATGAATATCCGATTTTACTGCTGGATGATGTTCTTTCCGAATTGGATGAATATCGGAGGGACTATTTGATTGAGTATATTAATACCCTGCAAAAACAGACAATCATCACCATGACTGGTGCAGATGACAGGATTACGAATCAGAACGCAGTGGTATATCAGGTATCTAATGGAAATATAAGGAGGAAATAGTTGATGTTTCTGCACATCGGTAATAATATTATGGTGAGAAAAGACAAAATCATTCTGATCCTTGATTTGGATACAGCAGGAAGCAACCAGATTTCCCGCAGTTTGTTGAATAAAATGATAAAAAAGGGAAACGTACAGAATATTACTGAAAAAGGAAAAGAAAAATCCTTTGTGATGACAGATTCGGAATATTATCTGTCTCCGATTTCTTCGTCAACGTTAATGAAAAGATCACAAAGCGGAAGTATTCTTTAGTGTATTAGCAAGTGTAAGTACTTTTTGATACATCTAGACTTCTAGGACTTCTGCCAAAGGATTGGCGCCAGCCAAGTTTTCTTTAAGGAAGACGATTCGTTGTTTTATTGACCTCCGGAAGATGGGAGGTCTTCATATTTGAATGAAAGCAGATTTTATAGTATAATATTAAGGTTAAAGGATAAATTTGGGAGGGAACAGCTTTGCAAAATGAATCGGAATTAGCAAATCAAATAAATCCCGGATCTGATTATAATGCCGGCCAGATAGAAGTACTCGAAGGATTAGAAGCTGTTCGAAAACGCCCCGGTATGTACATCGGTTCCACCAGCAGCCGTGGTTTGCACCATCTGGTTTATGAGATCGTTGACAATAGCATCGATGAGGCTATGGCTGGTTACTGCGATGAAATAGAAGTTATTATTCATCAGGGAGAGAGTATTACTGTTCAAGATAATGGCCGCGGCATACCGGTTGATATGCATGCAAAGATGCAAAAGCCGGCAGTGGAAGTTGCCTTGACAGTATTGCATGCCGGCGGAAAATTTAATAACGAGGCTTATAAGGTTTCTGGTGGCCTGCACGGGGTCGGCATGAGCGTTGTTAATGCGCTTTCCGTTAATTTGTGTGTGGAGATCAAAAAAGATGGGAAAAAGTACAGCCAGGAATATTCCCGCGGCAAAACACTGACGGAACTCAAGGAAATCGGTACGTACCAAGGAAGATCCGGGACAATGATTACTTTCCAGCCTGATCCGGAAATCTTCGAAGATATCGTTTATGACTATGAAGTTCTGGCGCATCGTTTGAAGGAGCTTTCATTTCTGAATAAAAATGTCATGATTACTCTGATTGACGAGCGGAGCGAGGCCAAAGATGTCTATAATCACAATAATGGGCTGATTGATTTTGTAGAATATTTAAATAAAAATAAAGATCCGATTCATCAGAAAGCGATTGTATTTGAGACGGAGAAAGATAATACAAAGGTTGAGATTGCCCTTCAGTATAACGAAAGTTATACCGAAACCTTATTTTCGTATGCTAATAATATCAATACCACAGAAGGCGGGACGCACGAAGCGGGATTTAAAGCGGCCCTGACCAGAGTTGTTAATGACTACGCGCGTAAAAACAATATTTTAAAAAGCAATGAGAATAACTTAAGCGGTGAGGATGTCAGAGAAGGTCTTACAGCCATTATTTCGGTTAAGATCATGGAACCTCAGTTTGAAGGACAGACAAAGACTAAGCTGGGTAACAGTGAAGTTAGATCCATTGTCGACAGCGTGGTTGGCGAAGGTTTAACGACCTTTTTTGAAGAAAATCCAGCCGTTGCCAAAAAGATTGTTGAAAAGGGCTTGCAGGCTACCCGGGCAAGGCTTGCCGCCCGTAAGGCCAGAGATCTTACCCGCAGAAAAAGTGCATTGGAAAGTACTTCTTTGCCGGGTAAACTGGCCGACTGCACCTGGAAAGATCCAAGGTACTGTGAAATGTACATCGTCGAAGGAGACAGCGCCGGCGGCTCAGCTAAACAAGGAAGAAATCAAAAATTCCAGGCGATTCTGCCGTTGCGCGGTAAAATTTTAAACGTCGAAAAAGCCCGATTGGACAGGATTCTGGGAAATATGGAAATAAGAGCAATGATCACAGCGCTTGGAACCGGCATATCTGAAGATTTTGATATTGAAAAAGCCCGCTATCATAAAGTTGTGATTATGACAGATGCCGATGTCGATGGCGCACATATCCGGATTCTCTTGTTGACATTTTTCTACAGGTTTATGAAACCGCTGATTGAAAATCATTATGTTTATATTGCGCAGCCACCGCTTTTTAAGATTAAAAACGGTAAACAAATTCAATATGCTTATAGTGATAAAGAATTGAGTAAGGTTATGGAAACTGTCGGCAGAGAAAAGACAGAAATCCAACGCTATAAAGGTCTTGGTGAAATGAATCCCGAACAGCTTTGGGAGACAACCATGGATCCTGAATCGCGGACCATGTTCCAGGTCGAAATGGAAGATGCCATGAAAGCGGATGAATTGTTCACGATGCTGATGGGCGATAAAGTGGAGCCCCGTAAGGAATTTATTCAAAAACATGCCAGGGATGTACGAAATCTGGATATTTAAAGGAGCGTTGAACCATGTCCATGGAACTTTTTAGCGGCAAGGTTTTGCCCATTGAAATTTCCGATGAATTAAAAAAATCATTTATAGATTATTCCATGAGCGTTATTGTCAGCCGAGCCTTGCCGGATGTACGCGACGGACTGAAACCGGTTCATCGCAGAATTCTTTATGCGATGAATGAATTAGGGATGACGCCGAATAAAGGGTATAGTAAATCAGCCAGACTGGTCGGGGATTGCATGGGGAAATATCACCCACATGGAGATTCATCGATCTATGATGCGTCTGTCAGGATGGCGCAGAATTTTTCCAGTCGTTATCCTTTAATTGACGGACATGGCAACTTTGGTTCCATCGATGGCGATTCAGCGGCTGCCATGCGTTATACAGAGATGAAGATGGCTTCGCTGGCTACGTATATGCTGGCTGATATTGATAAGGATACCGTCAACTTTAGTCCGAACTATGATGAAAGAGAAAAAGAGCCGGACGTTTTGCCGGCGAAATTTCCGAATTTATTGGTTAACGGTTCTTCCGGGATTGCTGTCGGGATGGCCACGAATATACCGCCGCACAATCTGGGAGAAGTCATCGATGGCGTCGTATATTTGATGGACAGTGAGGATAACGAAGATGGAGCACCTCGACCTGGAATCAGAGATCTGATGAAATTTATTAAAGGACCTGATTTTCCGACCGGTGCCCAAATCATGGGCACGGAAGGAATCATCAGCGCGTACACGACTGGCAGGGGATCAATCAAGGTCCGGGCGAAGGCCAATATCGAAAAAATCGAAAAAAACGGGAAAATGCAGATCGTTGTTACGGAAATTCCGTATGTGGTCAATAAGTCCCGGCTGATTGAAAAGATAGCTGAACTTGTTCAGGAAAAGAAAATCGAAGGTATTACCGATTTGCGCGATGAGACCACAATGAAAGGGATTCGTATTGTGATTGAACTGCGCAGGGATGTTACACCTCAGGTCATTCTGAATCAGTTGTATAAGCATACCCAGATGGAAGATAGTTTCGGGATCAATATGCTGGCGCTGGTTGACAATACCCCGAAAGTACTTAACCTGCAGGAAATTCTGGAATATTTTATCAAACATCAAAAGGAAGTTATTGTCCGGCGCAGCCGGTTTGAACTGAAGAAAGCAGAAGATGAGGCACATATTGTTGAAGGACTGCGCAAGGCGCTGGACTATATCGATGAAGTCATTGAGATCATTCGTTCTTCCAAGGATGATGACATTGCTAAAGCCAAACTGATCCTGCGCTTTGATTTCAGCGACAGACAGGCCCAGGCGATTATGGACATGCGCTTAAAGCGCCTGACTGGTTTGGAACGTGAAAAACTGGATGCCCAGTATCAAAGGCTGATGGATGAGATTGCTTACCTGACGGCAGTTTTGAATTCGGACAAAATGGTTCGTGGAATTATTAAAACTGAACTGAAGGAAATCAGGGATAAATTTGCGGACCCGAGACGTTCAGAAATTACCTTTGATGCGACGAAGATGGAAATTGAAGATCTGATCGCGGATGAGGACGTCGTAATTACGGTCACACACAGAGGGTATATCAAAAGACTGCCCTTAAACACCTATCACAGCCAGAGAAGAGGTGGACGTGGTGTCAACGGCATGTCTACCGGAGAAAATGATTTTGTGGAGAGCCTGTTTATTGCCTCTACACATCATCATATTCTTTTCTTCACTTCACGTGGCAAGGTTTACCGTCTGCGGGCGCATGAAATACCTGAGGCAAGCCGGACCGCTAAAGGGACTGCGATTGTGAACCTTTTGAGTCTTGCGCAGGATGAAAAAGTCACTGCGACGATTGCTGTCAAGGAGTTTAAAGACCAATTCAACCTGCTGACAGCAACGAAAAACGGGATTGTCAAAAAGACTTCGCTCCAGGATTACGACACAAAAAGAAGTGATGGCTTGATTGCGCTGACGCTGGATGAAAATGACGAACTGATCGGCGTGCGCCTCACGAAACAAGATGATGATGTCGTGATTGCAACCCGTCTGGGCTTGGCGATTCGTTTCTCTGAGGAAGATGTCAGAGCCATGGGACGGACAGCCCGCGGCGTAAGAGGAATCTCTCTCAGGAAAGATGACTATGTCATTGCCATGGATGTCGTGGATAAAACCGCTAGTGATTTGGAATTGCTGACCGTTACCGAGAATGGCTTTGCTAAACGAAGCGAACTCAGTGAATTCCGGATCCAGGGACGCGGTGGCAAAGGCATTATCGGGCACAGAGTCACTTCTAAGACTGGGCCTCTGGCCGCCGTCAAGGTCGTCACCGCCGATCAGGAACTGATGGTCATTACCGATGAAGGCATTGTGATCCGTCAGGAAGTCAGCGGCATCTCCGTCCAGGGGAGATCGGCCCAGGGAGTCACTGCCATGAGAACCGGTGAAAGCAAGGTCGTGGCCGTAGCTAAATTTGTAAGCAAAGAAGAAGAATAAACGATTAATAAAATGATGTTAACAGGGAACAATAGGACGATTAACAGATCTATTAGGAGGAATCATTCATGGTTGAGGTAGCTTCATGGAAAGTAAAAACAGGCTTGGCGGAGATGTTAAAAGGCGGCGTCATTATGGATGTCACAACACCCGAGCAGGCAAAAATAGCGGAGGAAGCCGGGGCCTGTGCAGTTATGGCCCTGGAAAGAGTGCCCTCTGATATCCGGGCGGCAGGCGGTGTGGCAAGAATGGCCGATCCGACCATCGTTAAAAAAATCATGGAGGCAGTAACCATTCCGGTTATGGCTAAAGCAAGAATCGGACACTTTGTCGAAGCCCGGATCCTGGAAGCACTTGGCGCGGATTACATCGATGAGAGCGAAGTTCTGACTCCTGCCGACGACCTTTATCACATTGATAAGCATAATTTTAAAGTGCCATTTGTCTGCGGTGCGCGCAATCTCGGTGAAGCCCTGCGTCGGATTGGCGAGGGTGCTGCGATGATCCGCACCAAAGGTGAACCCGGAACAGGCAATGTGGTTGAGGCAGTGCGTCATATGCGGACGGTTATGGCCGATATCCGCCGTCTGACCACCATGCCGAAAGAGGAACTGATGACCGCAGCCAAGGAAATGGCTGCACCTTACGATTTAGTTCTATATGTTGCCGAACACGGCAAACTGCCGGTTGTAAATTTTGCCGCAGGCGGAATTGCAACACCGGCTGATGCAGCCCTCATGATGCAGCTGGGTTGCGACGGTATTTTTGTTGGCTCCGGCATATTTAAATCCTCTGAACCAGCCAAGAGAGCCAGAGCAATCGTTCTCGCAACCACTCATCACAATGATCCGGACATACTGGCCAAACTTTCCGAAGAAATCGGTGAAGCAATGCCTGGTCTGGAGATTTCCTCGATTGCTCCGGCGGAAAGAATGCAGGATCGGGGCTGGTGAGCATGAAAAAGAAGATTGGTGTCCTGGCTATCCAGGGCGCTTTTCGCGAGCACTGCAAATCTTTGGAAAAACTTGGAGTTGAAGCAGTTGAAGTCCGCAGTGTCGATGATTTAAAAGGAATCAGTGGGCTGATTATTCCCGGCGGGGAAAGCACAGCAATCGGTAAGCAGCTTGAAATTGACGGTTTTGGCGATAAAATTGTAGAAATGGCTGGTGAAGGTTTTCCCATTTTTGGGACGTGTGCCGGTATGATTCTGCTCAGTAAAAAAATTGACCGGAGTAACCAGTATTCTTTGGGGCTTCTGGATATCTCCGTCAAACGAAATGCTTTTGGCCGGCAGATTGCGAGTTTTGAAGCCGATATCCTGGTTAAGGGACTAAAAGGCGGAAATTTGCGAGCCGTATTCATCCGCGCGCCGTATGTGACGGAAGCAGGTCCGGAGGTCGATGTGCTGGCCGCATATGCCGGCAAGATTGTCTTGGTCCAGGATGATTATATTCTGGCCAGCGCGTTTCATCCCGAGCTTACCGATGATACCAGAATTCATGAATATTTCATTAACATCGTTGATCAGTATCGAAAATAGGAGGGGCCCGTTATGCTCGATCTAAAATTTGTGCGCAGCAATCCCGAGATTGTCAAAGAAGCGTTAGCGAAACGCTGTGCCGATATCAACCTGGATGATTTTTTGCGCCAAGAGGAAAAAAGACGGCAAATCTTATTTGAGGCGGAAAATCTGAAAGCGGAACGCAATAAGGTATCTGAAGAAGTTGCCCGGCGGAAGAAAAGCGGGCAGGATGCCGAGGAGCTGATCCTTCAAATGCGTGAGGTTGGTCAGAACATCAAAACGCTGGATGACAGTTTAAACGAGATCGAGCAAAAAATGCTGGAAGTACTCTATTTGATCCCGAATATTCCCGATGCATCTGTTCCGGTTGGCAAAGATGAAAATGATAACATCCAAGTCCGCAAATGGGGTGAACCCAGGAAGTTTGAATTTCAACCACTGGCCCACTATGAGCTGGGGGAAAACCTAGATATTTTAGATTTTGCCCGGGCCGGTAAAGTAACCGGGACTCGATTTACGTTCTACAAAGGGCTCGGAGCGCGCCTGGAAAGAGCCTTGATCAATTTTATGATGGACAGGCATGCTGCCAAAGGCTATACGGAGGTCTTTCCGCCGTTTATGGTCAACCGGCAGTCTATGTTTTCCACCGGCCAGCTGCCCAAATTTGAAGAAGACGCTTTTAAAGTAGAAAAAACTGATTATTTCCTGATTCCTACAGCGGAAGTACCGGTCACCAATATTTACAGAGATGAGATACTTGAAGCAGATATGCTTCCAATTAAATTTTGTGCCTATAGTGCGTGTTTCCGCGCCGAAGCCGGAGCGTCCGGGAGGGATACCCGCGGGCTGATCCGCCAGCATCAGTTTAATAAAGTCGAGCTTGTAAAATTCTCCTTTCCGGAGAACTCTTTCCAGGAGTTGGAGATGCTGACCGCGGATGCTGAAGCGATTTTGCAGGAACTGGAACTCTCTTACCGCGTTGTTGCCTTGTCCACCGGCGATCTTGGATTCAGCTCTGCTAAAACGTACGACATTGAAGTATGGCTGCCAAGCTTTAATCTGTACAGGGAAATATCTTCCTGCAGCAATTTTATTGATTTTCAGGCCAGAAGAGCGAATATTCGCTTTCGGCGCGGACCTAAGGAAAAACCGGAGTTTGTGCATACCTTGAACGGCAGCGGACTGGCCATCGGCAGGACCGTATCGGCCATTCTGGAGAACTACCAGGAAGAAGACGGCAGAATCAGGATTCCGAAAGTACTGGTTCCGTACATGGGCACGGAATTTATTGGTTAGATTAGAATAAAAGTTTTTTAGATTATGCTGAGAGCATTAATACAATTAGATTATTATATTATTTGTTGCTTCATTATTTAAAATTGGCGCAAACAGCTTCTTGTTTAGTTATAAAGTTTATGTTATACTATCTTTCGTCTTACTGCTGGAGGGGTGTCCGAGCGGTTTAAGGAGCCGGTCTTGAAAACCGGTGACTCCGAAAGGGGCCGTGGGTTCGAATCCCACCCCCTCCGCCATGCAATCCATATGGCCTCGTAGCTCAGGTGGATAGAGCGGGGGTTTCCTAAACCCTGTCTTGCGGGGGTTCGAGTCCTCCCGGGGCCACCATTATATTGCAAAGGTTTTAAGGCCTTTTTTTTATCAGATTTGCCGTTGCAAACGTTTAGAAGTACTCGTACTATGTCAATCCTGAATCTGTATTTCCTGTCCAGCATATTTTGGTTTTTCTGCGGACCTGGCAGGATGGTATTCGAGGCTGAGAGAAATGAAACATGAAGATTGGATGAGACTTGCGCTTGACCAAGCCCAAAAGGCGTATGACTGCAATGAGATTCCGGTTGGTGCGCTCGTTGTCGTGAATCAGCAGATTCTATCTGTCGCCTTCAATGAAAAAGAGCAGAAACAAGACCCGACCGGACATGCCGAAATCCTTGCCATCCGGCGAGCAGCTGAAGTGATGGGTCACTGGCGGCTGACGGATGCGACGTTGTATGTCACCTTGGAACCCTGCCCGATGTGTGCCGGCGCGATTCTTCAAGCTAGGATCAAACACCTGATCTACGGAGCGACGGATGCCAAAGGCGGCGCTGTTGAGTCCGTGATGAATGTACTGAACAGAAACTGCTGGAATCACAAAGTTGAAGTCACGGCAGGCGTCTTGGAAGAAGAATGCTCAGTACTGTTAAAACAATATTTCCGGGAAAAACGTACCAAAGCCTAAAGCAAAACCCCATAAAGCATAAAAATATTATATTTATCATGGAGAAGTAGCGAAGTGGTCATAACGCGCCGCACTCGAAATGCGGTTGTCCGCAAGGGCACGTGGGTTCGAATCCCACCTTCTCCGCCATTGAAGATAAAGCTTCATCGTAAGATGGAGCTTATTTAAATAAGAAGGTGGGATTCGAACGGGCGGCCGCTCCTGCTGTCATCCATGGCCTGGCGGCAAAGTAAATTAGTTATTAAATAGTTTGTCCCCATACTTAGCATATAACGAGTTGAACCAAAGCTTGTATTGCTCTCGCTTTTCTTGTTTATTTTTATACATTTCATTATCAGCATTCCTATAAATGTGATCTAAGCTGCCATTATGAGCATTCCCTAATGCAGCACCAATGGAAAAACTCACAGGTAAATAAGAGTTTTCTTTGTTATGTTTGTCGAGTTCAAATTCGATTCTTTGACAGACCTCTTTTAATGAGCTAGGTGAACAATTTGGTAAAACAATTGCAAATTCATCACCACCTACCCGGGCAGCAACGTCGTTTTCCCGGACAGAACGACGAAGTATTGAAGCAGTGGAAGTAATAAGCAAATCTCCGGCATGATGTCCCAAAGTATCGTTTGCTACTTTAAGCCCGTCAACATCACATTCTATAATCGCTACTGGATTAGACCTGCCTGAACACAGTCTTAACAATTCTTCATTAAAGAATGCTCTGTTGTATAATCCTGTAAGATCATCGTGAAAACTGATAAATTTTAACCTGTCCTCAATTTGTTTTCTATATGTTAAATCCGTAAATATGATCACTGTACCTTTATATTTTTCACTTACGTCCAGCATGCGGTGAAAGTTTATAACCAGATTCCTGGTTTCTAATTCGAGCATCTTCAAATTCTTTTCAATGGATATTTCAATATCATTTCCGCTGATAAAAGTAGTGAATTCTTCTGCGAGCCAAGGTAATGCATGTACTAAATATATTTTATGTTTTTCACTGGAATAATAAGATGTCCCATCAATTCCTGCAGACTTAAGAAACTCTTTAGCAGCATTGTTCATGTTGTCAATCATATTATTACTATCCAAAATGATCGAAGGAGTTGGAATGCTTTCAAATATTGTTAAATACTTATTCTTTTCATTCGTCATCATACGATTTGTATTTTGAAGACTTAGCGTAAGTACTTCCTTTTTCTCGTTGATCCACTCACTGCTAAAAGCTAATTCTACACGATCAAAAAACCGATTAATAAACAATAAGAAGTAATCACAATCTATATTTTTTTTCCTATAAGTTTCTATTATCAGATCGAGATAGGATTGACGATAATATTTCATCAATCCTAAAAACATTTCTAGGGTAACTCCACGTTTACGATGAAGCTGTGCTTCAAGTATCCCAAAAGAACCAATTGGATCATTTACATAATCTTCATCCACATTTAATTCAGGTATAGATTCACAGGACTTGAGAACTGAGATTAAAGCTTCGGATAACCCGTTAATTGATGTACGCCAAGCTTCTTCCAGAGTAGAGGTGTATTTTGTATAATTATGCATTTTTGCATATTCTAAGGTACGTCTAATTAAAAATGTTTGATTTGATTGGATCAACTCAACTGGCTCTTTCATCATAGTCCCTCCTCTCCTTTAGAAAGAATTAAAAAAGTGTATTTAGAATCAATGATTCGACATTAAATGACATACTCCTCTCCGTTTGTATCAAACTATCATTTGGGATTATGCAGATCCATATTTCCTAATTTGATGGGACTTAATTCCTAAATATTAAGGAAGAAAAAGGAATTAAATTAATACTGTAGAATTTAAATTTCACGTAGTTAATCTTATTTTTTAATTGAGAGTAAGTTACTCGCATGCAACCGGTGGTATGAAAGGAGAAAAACCATGAAACCTCGTTTATCTAGAAATATTGCAATCGCGATATGTGCAGTCATTTTTTGTTTAGGCATAGTCACCTATGGTTATGCGCAAAATGCTTCCTGGCCCGGATTAAGAATAGGCGAAGATAAAACTCCTTATGTTGCTGTGGCAGTGAATGGGGAGATTTCCGGTGATAAACTTATCTTACATTGGGACCAGGTTGATCATCCTAAATTTTCCGGCTATAAAGTGGTGATTTCAAAGAGCAATCCGAATCCGAAGTATCCTGACGACGGGTATTTATACTACATTACTGACAAGACCACGACCAGTGCGGTGATCAATAACAGTGAAGCTTATAAAAACGGAGACTTTGGCGAGAAACTTGTCCCTGGTGAAAAATACTATTTTAGTATTACGGTGCTTTATTCGGATAAGACCGTTCCGGGTGACAGTTTGCAATTGACGTATCCGGTCGGTACGGCTGTCTCTTCACCGGAACCTGCCGAGGAAGCTATCGCAACGCCGACCGAAACAACGCAACCCACCAAGGAAACACCGGCTACAGAAACAAAACCCACTGTCAAACCAGCTGTATCTCCCTCTTCAAAGGCGCCTCAGGTAACCGTTTCTACGGACAACAACCGGCTCATTGTCAAATGGAATTTGATTTACAGTGAAAGCTTCCAGGGCTATAAGGTCGTTATTTCCAAAAATAATTCCAGACCGGCCTATCCCAGTAGCGGTTATTTGACCTACATTACCAATCAAAGCACCAGCCGGTGGGTAATCGACAACAGCACAGCGTATCACGGCGGAGACTTTGGCAGTTATCTGACTCCCGGACAGGCGTATTACGTTAGTGTGACGGCTTTATACAGCGATGGCAAGGTTGCCGGAAATGCCGTCCATGTCACGTATCCGGCCGATGGATACGATCCACTAGCAGAGAAGGAAGGTGTCCAACAGAGCTTGGATCCGATTGCCATATCGGCAACAGCCAGCGACAGTAATTTGGTTTTGAGCTGGCCAGCTTCAGAAGCAGCAAATTTTGAAGGCTACAAAGTGGTCATTTCAAAGAGTAATCCCAACCCAAAATATCCAAATGACGGTTATCTGGAGTGGATTACCGACCGGAACAGGACTTCAGTGACAATCAATGCTGACACTTATTATCAGGGTGATATCCAGGGTAATTTAGTTTCCGGTGAGTACTACTATTTCAGTATCAGCATCATTTACGACGGATGGATCATTGTTCCGGGCCCTGCGCAATATGTCAGGATCCCTTAGCTGAGAAAATCTTCAGTTTTGGCTCGTTTTTCATGTGAAAAGCGGGCCTTTCTGTTGGTCTGAAACATAAAACGCAAAAAGTAAAAAGCAAAAAAAGTTCTTTTTTTTTTGAACATAATCATATATTATAAGTAGGTAGTAATAAAAAAATATACTTGTAGAATGGAAGGATGGGAGAGAATGTTGCCACTACTGCTTGCACTGCTGCCAATAGTAGTCATTGTTGTTATGCTTATTGTGTTTAAAAAGCCAGCCCATACCAGTGGAATTGTGGGTTGGCTTGCTGTTTCTCTTGTGGCGTTTTTGTTTTTCCAGACGTCGGGAGAAGTCATTGTACGCTCGACACTGGCCGGTCTGATTAAATCTTTTTCGGTATCATTGATCGTAGCCACATCGCTGCTGCAAATGGCCTATATGGAAAAGACAGGGGCCTTAAGACGAATTATTATATTTATTAAAACCTTAGCCAGTGAAAACAGAGCCGTTCAGATTATGATGATTAACATTGGATTTGGAACGCTGATGGTTGCCGTCGGGGCAACTCCCGTATCTCTTCTGCCGCCTATCTTAATTGCGATGGGATACTCTACGTATGTAGCCATAGCTTTACCGGCGATCGGATATGACTCCCTGTGTACGTATGCCTTACTCGGTGCCCCGATTGTGGTGTTTGTGGATATTGCGAACAGCTTTTTAGGAAAAGGCAATGAAATTACCCTTTCTCAGGCCGGAAGCGTCTTCTTTATGTTTTTGCCGGTTGTATCTACCCTGATTGGCTTTTCGATGCTTTGGATTGTCGGAAAGTGGAAAGCCGTCAAAGAGGGGATTGTCCCAGTATTGGTTACGGGCATTACCATTTCGATTGTCGCTTATTTTACCAATCATTATGACAATCTGGTTGTCCTCACAGGAGTCTTAAGTGGTTTTGCAGTCATTCTTGTAATGGTCCTGTATCTTAAGCTAACGGGTAAAAAAATTATTGATCGAAGCCGGCTGACGCCGGAAGAACTTGCCTATGAAAAAGAATATCCTTTGTGGAAAGCCATTATGCCCTGGCTGCTTTTGATCGTTCTGATTCTTGCGCTGAACCTGCCGAAGGAATCTTTCGATTATTTATACCGGACACTGACGCTCGGTATTCCCGGCTTATCTGCAGATGGCAAGCCGATAGCAACCAGAGCTTTATGGAATGCCTATACCTGGATTCTGGTCAGCATCTTGATTTCGATTCCGATTATGCGCCCGAAAGCCGCCCAAATTAAAGATTCAATAAAAGTTTGGTGGCGAAGGGCACCAAAACCTGTTTTCTCAGCGGCGATCTTCTTTGCGATCGGTGAAGTCATGAATATGTCTGGATTTAATATGGCTTCCAATCTCAATGCCGCACTGCCGAAAACACTGTGCCCAAGTATGGTTAAAGTACTCGCAGACTATTCCGCACAGGCTTTTCATGGAGCCTACGGTGCTGTTGTAAGCTTTATCGGATTATTCGGAGGATTCATTACCGGAAGTGAAGCTTCGACGATTGCCATGTTTGCGAAATATACCATGTCAACAGCAAGTAATTTGAACTGGGGACTGACAGGGATTATTATTGTTACAGCCGGTTTAGCCTTTGGTGGAGGTCTGGCCAGTGTTATTTCTCCAGCAAAGCTTCAAAATGCAGCCGCTTCGATTGATAAGCTTGGAGAAGAAAACAAAGTTATACGCGTAGCGTTTGTTATCTCGCTCATCTTGTCAGCTGTGACTGCAGCTGTGGTAGTCGCCTTGCTGAAGTTCCTGGTGTGATCAGGAGATTATATCGTAAAAAGGGTTTCTGCCCAAAGATGATTCCTCAGTGCCCTAATCTGCTGAAAAACTGGTCGTCTAAATAAGAACAAGGACTTCACAATTGTGAAGTCCTTGTTCTTATTTTTATATTCAGCATTATATCAGCCTGAATTATCCTACGCTGACAGCAGGCTGATTTTTGCTAAGCCGTTTTATTTCCAGCGTTATCAACATTGCTGTGATCAGAACAGATAAGATATCCGCAATCGGTGCAGCTCGCCAGACACCCTCAATTCCCCAAAAATGAGGCAGGACCAAAAGAAGCGGTATATAGAGCAGTACCTGCCGGGAAAGGCTCAGAACAGATGATTGAAGCGGTTTGCCGACTGCCTGAAAGTAACTTGAGCAAATAATTTGAAAACCAATCAGCGGGAACATGGTAAAAAATACCAGTATTGCGTGAGTTGCCAGTACTGTAAGCGCCGTATCGTTGTCACTGAACAAGCCAATAATTTGTTCGGGCCAGAGATGTATAACCAGATAACCGACAACAGCAATACCGGTGCTCGCGATGATGGCCTTCTTCAACGCTGCCTTAACTCTTTCAAACTGCCTGGCTCCATAGTTAAAGCCTATGATAGGCTGAGCACCCTGGCTGACACCGATAATCGGCATAAAGAACAATGTTGAAATACTCATAATGACGCCGACGGCAGACAGCGCCAGGTCGCCGCCATAAAGCATGACACTCTTATTCAGAAGCATATTCTGCAAACTGTTGGCAAGTTGCATCGCAAACGGAGCAAAGCCAATGGACAATATGACTAGATAGATCGAAAAATCCGGTTTTAAATTTTTTAGGCGAAGCTTAAGTGTGCTGTGGCCGAGAAGAAAATAGCCCAATACCCAAAGCGACGTAATGAATTGGCCCGAGACCGTTGCGAATGCGGAACCCGCTATACCTAATCCCAAATGGAAAATAAAAATGTAATTCAACACCCCATTAATCACAGCGCCGAGAATTTGCGTCAGCATCGCAATCCTAGGGTTTCCTTCAGCTCTGATAAAATTATTCATGCCAAAACCGATTGCGCCAAAAACGGATCCCGCAACAATAATATTGGTAAAATCAAGTGCATTGGGCAATACTTCCTGATTAGCACCAAAAAAGACCAAAAGCTGCTCAGAAAATGAGAAATAGAAGGCCATAAAAAGGAGCGGAAACATAATCAAGAGAGTAAGTGCATTACCTACAATTTTTTCGGCTTCTTCTTTTTTCTGTTCTCCGAGCCGGATGGAGATTAATGCTGTTGCACCAATACCAACTAGCATCGCGAGTGCCATAAACAGAAGCATAATTGGGAAGGCCACTGTCGTTGCAGCAATCGCAAGTGTACCAACGCCGCGGCCCACAAAAATCCGGTCAACAATATTATATAAGGCATTCACCAACATGCCGACAATCGCCGGCCAGGAAAATTGCCATAATAGCTTCCCGATACTCTTATTACCGAATTCAAAACTTTTATCCATGTACAGTCCCCTTCTACAATTTTTTCATAAATTGCACTACATACCTGAGGCTCAGCATAAATTGATTCATTTCTTCGGGGTCTGAAGTAAACATCAATTCATTCAGTTTCTTTTCATACAGCACCATCAATGTATCCATCTCTGTTTTGCCTAAAGAACTCAGGGAAATTAAAGACTTCCGCCTGTCGTTTTTATCCTCGGAACGGATGATTAGACCCCATTCCGTCAATTGATCGATCAGGGTGGTAAGGCTGCCTTTTTCTATATCCAGCCTTTTAGCTATTTTTGTTAGGGTCAGCTGCTCATTGTGGTAGAGAAGATTGATAATTTTCATATGGTTTTTTTTAAGCAGAGCCGAACCTATGTATTCCTTTCGAAAATGGCACAGGAATTTTTCGTGTAAATCTCCTATTAAGGAAAAAAACAAATCCTGTATTTCCTTGGCTTCGCATTGACTCATGCTATCCACCTCAAGAAATAGTAAGAATACTTATTATCAGAAATAAGACAATTATTATACTAACATTGTTGGTAAGCATTTGTCAAAAAAATAAAAGGACTTTATTCCAGAAGAATCCTTTTATTCAAAACTAATATTCTGTTCCTAATATTACTGATCGCCAAGGAGCGCCGATAGACGGACTCCAAGGGCTTGAGTAAGATGGAAAAGTGTTTTAATAGATGGATTTGTTTTATCTCTTTCGATTTCACATAGATAAGAAACGGAAATACCGGCGATCTCAGCCAATTCCTTTTGTTTTAAATGCTTTTTCTTCCGGATATCCCGGATTTTTGAACCAAGGGACATAACACCACCTCCGCCTAATAATTACGCATATAGCGTAATTGTGCAACGGCTAAATTTAGCCGTCTGCCAAAAATAGGTTCCAATCCCAAGAAAATATAGGATATTCTTCCACATTGCGCATATTTACGTCAAAAATGTATAGCAATTCAGTAGACCTGGCGTTTTTCAGCAATTATACTAGTATTAATTCGCTATTATCGAAAATTTGGGGGAAATTACATTGACTGTCGGTGATCAGATTAAAGAGCAAAGAAAAGAAAAGAAGCTCACACTTCGTAAGCTTTCTGAAAGAAGCGGTATTTCTATCTCTTATTTGAGTGATATTGAACAAAACAGAAGAAGGCCTTCTTTAGATCGGCTGACAGATATTGCCCTGGGTCTAGGTGTATCGGTATCCTACCTTTTAGGGGAACAAACGAAGGATGCGGGTTCAAAACCTGAGATTTATTCACTGGCGGATAAAAGCGTCCATTTTAGGGAAGTCTTAGAGAAATTAGACGACTTTGATTTCTGGGAAGAAAAAGATAAGGAAGAATTGCTGACGTATCTGCAAATAAAAAAGAAGATCAGGGATTCCGAACCCTACTGAGCCGTACACCGGCCTTTAAACGGATATGAGACGTTCTAAAGACGCTATTAATCAAAAATAACCGCATATATATAATGGTAATAGAGGGAATTAATGGTCCTCTTTTTTGCGTTTTTTGGTTTGATGTGGTAAAATCGGTTGAAGTAAAAAAATGTAGAATTTTGTCACTTGAGATACAAGATAAAAATTATGGGAGGATCTCAAGTATAGGATAATTATATTCTGACAAAATAACAAAAGATGATGGCGAAAAGCTGTCAAAAAGTCCTTAAGGAGGAAAGACCGTGTTTCAACAGAAAAGGATTGGCCGTTTCCTGGCTATGTTCCTGGTAGCTTTTACGATCGCTGCACAGGCCATGTTTGTCGGGACAGCCGCCTTTGCCGAAGACAGGGAAAAAGTAAGCGAAGAAGAATGTAACGTCGTTAGTGTAAAAGAAGATCAAACATACAGGCAAGAGAATTTAGCACGAATTGCCAGAGACTATCAGGTCGATGCCGAATATCTAGCGTATATTGCGAGCGTTGAAGAGACCTTTCAGCTGGAACCTTATGAACTGTTTGCCTTAATTGCTCAAGAATCAAAATATGTACCTGCTACCAATATGGATGGAGGATCCTTATCCTACAATACGACCCAAATGAAATTGGCTACAGCCAAAACGGCCTACATGGCCATCACCGAATATTATCATAAAGAGATCCCTTATCCGAACGGGGAACTCCTGTCAACAGACAAATATTATGCAACCTACTTAGCCGGTGGATATCTGAGGTATTTAGAGGATGTCTATATGAATAAATATGAATCGTACACAGCATATCGATTGGGGATCAACGGCAGGTTGACCTTTTACGAGAATAATGGGCATTACAAATCGGCTTATGCAGTTCAAGTCGAATCTTTAAGCCGTTCCTTTGCCCAATAATTGTTACATTCAAAAATTTTAAGTATACTTTTTCCTGGCAAAACCTAAAAAAGGATTTTCACCGTGATCACGGTGAAAATCCTTTTTTAGTGGTTCAGATAGAAGAAGTTCTATCTGATATATCTCGTACATCCATTTATTAATTGACCATATTCCAGGCAGAATCGGAAGTCATTCCTTCAATGTCCGGATAGGCGCTTTCGCCATGCTGGCTGATATCAAGGCCTGTTTCCTGTTCTTCAGTTGTCGCTGCAAGAGGAGTAATGAGACTGATGAATTTAAGGATCAAGAAGGTCATCACGCCGCAATAAGCGTAAGTTGCGAGGATGGCCAAAAGTTGTATCCCAACCTGGGAAAATGACCCGGAATAGAAAAGTCCATTCACACCATTGGAATTCAGGGCTGTGGTGCAGAAAATTCCAGCAGCTAGGGTTCCCCAGGTTCCGCCGATACCGTGAATGCCAAAAGCATCAAGTGCATCATCGTAACCCAGTTTAACTTTCAACCAAGCGACTGCAAAGTAGCACAAACCTGAAGAAACCAGTCCGATCAAGATAGCGGCAAGAGGAGTCACGAAAGCGCAGGCAGGTGTAATGGCACCAAGCCCTGCAACCATGCCTGAGACAGCACCGAGTACGGTTGGTTTGCCATGAAGCAGTTTTTCAATAATTATCCACCCCAGCAGACCGGCACAGGCAGACAGGTGTGTAGTGGCAGAGGCAAGTACAGCAATACCGTCTGCAGCAAGTTCACTGCCACCATTAAACCCGAACCAGCCGAACCACAGGAGACCTCCGCCAAGGATCACATATGGAATGTTATGCGGAATAGCCTGCTCTGAGTCTTTATGGTAGCGTTTGCCAATATATAAAGCAGCAATTAAGGCTGAAAAGCCTGAACTAATATGGACGACAATCCCTCCAGCAAAATCCAAGACGCCCAGGTTAGCCAGCCATCCCCCGCCCCATACCCAATGAGCAAGGGGCACATAAACCAAAAGGCTCCACAGGGATATTAAAAGGATATAGGCAGGAAAGCGCAGCCTTTCCGCTGTAGCACCGGTCATAATGGCCGGGGTGATAATTGCAAACATCATCTGATAGAGCATAAACAATAGATGGGGAATCGTCGCGCCCTCCCCTTTGGGATCCAGGCCTACACCCCTCAAGCCCGCATAATCCAATCCACCGATCGAATGCCCGATATCCGGCCCAAAAGCCAGGGTATAACCGATGACAATCCAGAGAATTGAGATAATTCCGATTGCAGCAATGCTTTGCATCATGATGGATAGGACATGGCGTCTTTTTACCAGCCCTCCATAGAAAAAAGCGAGTCCGGGTATCATTAAGAAAACTAGGGCGGTGCTGAAAAGCATAAAGGCAATATCGCCATAATTCATTACAATCTCTCCTTTTTATCTTTGTCGTCCTTGCCAGCAGCTCCTTGCCATTTATGGCACCGCGACATTCGTCCAGTCGGATATTTTGTCATCCATGACGTATTCGACATTGTGAAGGGTATTTAAACGTCTCCACGTTTCCTGTGCTGTCGTCCGTAGACATCAAAAAAGAAGCCTCAAAAAAGACTGCTTACAGGCTGTCTTTTTTTATGGCTTCTTTGCCTAAGAAAAATATAATGAACATTCAGCAGACTGTAAAGAGATAACAATAATAAATAATGTATACAGAGAAATATACTTTATACATTATTCGTTGCCGAAGCAAATCTTATTTCCAGAAGGGATAGTTTGCTTAATTTGAAATACATAGGCCAGCATTTCCGCATAATCGGCGCTGTTCAGCAGCGGATCCTGCCCTGATTGATAATCGGCCAGGGCCTTTGTCACATTTAAGACGCGATATGTCTTAGGACCGGCTCCCGGAGTTTCATCAACCCAGGTCGGATAGTACGCAACATGCGTAATAACTGGTTTTTTGGCAAAACGGATATCCAGAAAAATATCAACCATAATACCCATATTTGCCGTATCTGTTTTCTGATCGGAGATAAAATTTCCCTGGGCATAGATCACCAATCCTTCTTTTTCTTTGCCAGTGGTCTTGCTTTTTACTTGGAGGAAGGTGATCGGTTGGACAGCATGGACATGATTGCCCGCAATGATGTCAACCTCAGTATTTTCAAAAATCCAGGTGGCCAGACTGACCTGTTCAGCGGACGGTTTTGTGGCATACTCCGTTCCCCAGTGCAAAGAAGCGATAATTAAATCTGCTCCCAGGGTTCGTGCCATCTTAGCATCCGTAAGAATTTTTTCCCGGTCCAGATAATTGACGGCAAAAGCTTTACCTTCAGGCAAGGTAACCCCATTGGTGCCGTAGGTATAGCTTAAGAAAGCGGTACGCAGGCCGGAAATTTCCTGGATCAGAATTTCCTGACTATCTTCGGCGGTCTGATAAGTTCCGGTGTGTTTCAGACCATATTGATCCAGAAAATTAATCGTCTGGCTTAAGCCCGAAAAATTCCGATCTAAAGAGTGATTATTGGCGCTAGAGACAACATCCACACCAAGTGTATTCCGGACAGCATCAGCCATTTGTTCCGGAGTATTAAAAGAAGGATAACCGCTGTAAGTCATCTCCTTGCCGGCCAAGGTCGTTTCAAGATTGGCGATTGTTAGGTCCGCGAGCCTTGTATTTTTTCCGATTTCTTCAAAAGAAGGGTTGAAATCATAGCCTCCGCTTGTCTGGGCGGCTTCGTACTGTGTTGGGTGGCACATGATATCCCCAAGCAGCGTAAGTTTCATTTGCGTAGATTCAGCAGCCTCAGGTTCAGAAGCAGCAGTCTCTGACGAATCGCTTTCAGAAGTAGCACTTTCGGCGGCAGGCATCAATTCTGTGGATTCAGAAGCCAGCGGCGTCTTGGTTTTTTCCCAAACGGTAAGACTAAGAAGTAAGACCACCGCTGCAAATACAGGAAGCCAACGTTTTCTTGACATAACCATCACCTAAATTCTTCACAAATTTGTTAACCAGCGTTCACATTAATGACACATAGAGTGGATAAAATAGCCTCATCAAAAGATCACTGGAATAATACGACAGGGGTGAGCAAGTGAGCAAATATCGGCAGGAAATTAAAATGAGCATCAATTACTTCGATAGAGTAGTGCTGGTCAACCGTTTGAATAGGGTGCTTCCTAAGGACAAACATACCGGGCCGGAAGGATTTTATACCGTTAGAAGTCTCTACTTTGATGATATTAATGATACGGCATTATTGGAGAAGTTGATAGGGGTTAAATATCGGGAAAAATTCAGAATCAGAACATATGATCATTCCACCACAATCATCCGGCTTGAGAAAAAGGTCAAGAACAATGGGTCAGGCTTTAAAGAGAGTGCGATTTTGACCGAAGAGGGATGTCAAGACTTAATCAACGGTGACTATCAATTTTTACGAAATCGTCCGGAAGCTGTATGCCGGCACCTTTATACAAAAATGAGAACCGGTCTGTTTAAGCCAAAAACAATTGTAGAGTACCGGCGTCAGGCCTATATATGGGAGCCAGGCAGAGTAAGAATCACGATTGACAGTAATGTAAAAACCGGATTCACCGCGACCAGCTTTTTGGATTTCACCACCCCGCTGGCCAATGCTTTAACGAGCAATACGGCAATTCTGGAAATCAAATATGACTGTTACCTGCCTAGCCATATTGCTAACCTGATTCAATTGGATAGCAGACAGAAGGCAGCGATCTCAAAGTATGTTATATGTCGAAAATATGGGTAAAAGCTCCGTAATGGATTTAATCACTAAATAAATTAGAATATATTGGAGGATGGTATCATGGATGCAACAACCAGTGCGGTTACTACAGATCAAACATTTACCTTTGCAGATATTTTTAAAAACAGTTTTCTCGAAAACGCAGTCACAAATTTTTCTATTGTTGATGTGGCGATTACGTTACTAATTTCTTTTCTACTCGGACTGTTTATCTATGCGGTGTATAAGAAGACGTTCAATGGGGTCATGTATTCCAGGAACTTTAATGTTTCTCTAGTAGGAATGGCGATGATTACCACACTCATTATCATGGGTGTCACATCTAACATCGTTCTTTCTCTCGGTATGGTCGGGGCTTTAAGTATCGTACGTTTCAGATCAGCGATCAAAGACCCAATGGACATTGTCTTTATCTTCTGGGCTATCGCAGCGGGAATCGTCAGTGGGGCCGGACAGTATCTGCTTGCCATTAGCGGGTCCATTGTCATTGGAATCATGCTGATCATTTTTACAAGTAAAACAACCAATGAAATTCCCTATATGGTGGTTATAAATTGCAGTGACAGCGAGGCGGAAAAAATGCTGCTAACAAAGCTGGCGGAGCATGTCAAAAGAATGAAAATTAAATCAAAAGCAGTTCGCGGCGGACAGGGAATCGAACTTACCGTTGAAGTGCGATTAAGGGTCGACAACACGGATTTTGTCAATACCTTGGCAGCTATAGAAGGTGTAAACGATGTCGTTTTGGTAAGTTATAACGGAGAGCTTGCAGTATAATCATCCTCCTTTAAGCAGCATTACATCCGACACCTGAAAAAAGAGGGATAAACATGGACAAAAAATTTACAGGGATTGTTGCGGCACTGCTTACAGTATGCACCTTAACGACCGCCTATGCGGCACTGTCTTTCAAGCAGGGAGACAGTGCCAATGTCCGTTTGAACACTGGAAAAACAGGAACAGGCAGCTCCTCCGCAGAGTCTGTTTATTCCGCTTATACGGAACGTTTCTTTAATCCTGACAAAGTCATCGAAATTCGCATTTCAATCTCTGGGGCGGATTATCAGGACATGCTGCAAAATCCCGCAGAGGAAGAATATAAAGAGGGTCAGGTTGTGGTCGATGGCGTGAAGACAAAAAATGTCGGAATCCGTACCAAAGGCAATTCCAGTCTTAATTCAGTCCTGAGAAGCAATTCCGACCGCTACAGCTTCAAAATTGATTTTGATCATTATATTGAAGGGCAAAGCCTCTCGGGGCTGACCAAACTGAATTTGAATAATGGCTGGGGTGATGCGTCCTGCATGCGGGAATATCTATCCTACTCACTACTGAAAGAGATGGACGTTCCTGTTCCTGCTTATTGCTACGCCAACCTTTATATTAATGATCATCCAGCAGGTTTGTATCTGGCAGTTGAGGGTGTTGAAGAAGCATATGCGGAAAGGTACTTTGGCCAGGACCATGGGACACTCTATAAACCGTATGGCGATCGGGGTGAAGGAAACGATCTGGTTTACAGTGATGACAATATTGAATCCTACAGCGGCTTGAAACCTGTGACCGCCTTGAAAGAGGGCAGCAATGAGGCTTTAGTCAAGATGATCAAAGCGCTGGATGAGGGCGGGGATTTAGAAACGTACCTAAATATTGACGAGATCCTGCGATATTTTGCAGTTAACACCATACTGGTCAATATGGACAGTTATCAGGGACAGTTTACCCACAATTATTATTTATATGAGGAGGACGGTGTATTCAGTTTTCTCCCCTGGGATTATAATTTGTCCTTTGGTGGATTTGGCGGAGGTACTGCGCTGTCGATTGATCAGCCGGTTTCCGGAACGACATTAGGCCAGCGCCCACTGCTGGGCAAACTACTCGAAGTACAGGCGTATAAGGATGTCTATCACCAATACATGAAAGCATTTATCCAAGGGCCTTTTGCTTTGGAGAAAATGACGGCTAAAATCGAGAAAACGGCTGATCTGATTAGACCTTATGTCACAAGTGACCCAACAAAGTTCTATACGCTGGAACAATTTGAACAAGCAATCGGCAAAGGCTCTTCTCAGGAACCTATAACAGACAGTAAGACCACATTTGGGGCTGGAAAGAATATGCCGGGAAGCGGAAATTTGATAGGACTGGCTGCATTTATCCGGGACAGAATTGATAATGTCTCCAAACAGCTAAGCGGGAAACTGCCTTCATCGGGAACAACAGAGGATGCGGCCGGTGAAAATGCAGGTGGGCTACAGCCGCCGCTGACAAGACAGGGACAACAGGCGCAATGGGGACAACGGGCAGAGCAAGGAATGCAGGGAATACATCCTGATATAAGACAGGATCAAGGCATGCAGCCACCGGGAAATATGCCAGAAGGAATGGATTATAAGCAAAAGATGCCGGGCATGAATCGGCAGGAAGCGTCCGGTCAGAATCATAATAATAGATGGATAAACCGTCGAGAAGATTATCTTATTGGCGGTGCGGCCTTCGTGCTTATGATTTTAAGTCTAGCTATCCTGAAAAAAAGAAACAAACATTCGATCTAAGTATAAAGAGGGTTTGCTGTTTGAACATTGATATTGATTCAGAGCAAACCCCCTTTATTTAGTATCATGCCTATCCTAAATCTACATATCCCTACTGGTAAAATTTCAGTATACGGCGTTGTCTTGCAGCTCCTTGCCATACAGAGTTTTCCTAGGTGGTTTACATGAATTAGAGGGTTGACAAGGCACTAGTGCTGGACATCGTATTCTTTAAGCTGTGAGACTACTTTTTCGTTTTCCGGCATCACATACTCAGATTTGATTAGACCGACGTCTTTCTTATAGTAATATAAGCTGTAATTTCTGCTTTCAGGATACGTGATTTTTACAGTCAGGCAATTTTCAAAAATACCAGCTGGTACTTCTACCGTGGCGGACGTGTCAATGACCTCATATGAATTTCCTTCACTGGTCCACGAATTGCCTGCGGTAAGTGGTGATTGCAGAAGGATAGCCTCAATATTTGATGGTTGATCCAAAATATTTTTATCTTCATAGAATTCAGACTGTCTAAAGGTATTAACAATACGGTCTGCTGCAACTTCATATCTGTTAGCTGTAACAGTGCCGCCATTGTCAATTATGACCTGGTATTGATTACGCTGCTGGTATGTAACTTTTTCTGTATACGAAGCATATTCGTTTCCAATTCCTTCATAGAGCCAGTAATTGCCGACGCTCAACGGAATGTATGCGGCAATATTTTCAGTCTGTCCGTCGGTGGGAGAAGGGGACGGTTTAGGTTCGGCAGGAGAACATCCGCTAAAAAACAAGAAAACTAAAACGATCATGCTCCAAAGAATGTTTTTTTTCTTTAATATATGTTCGATAGGTTTAGGAACAATTTTCATTGGATCAACCTCCTTGGCAACATAATAAATGATACAATATTATTATCAGTATACGAGAAAAATAAAAAATTTAGCCACTCTTTCATTGGAAAAGGGTGATAAAGATTGACACGATAATAAATCAATTATTGGATATAGTAATTAGAATATATTATATGAAAGGATCTTTCATGACCAGACAGAAAATCATTTTCTTTGACTGCATGGAAACACTAATCGATATGTATTATATCCCGGGGGAAAGAGAATATGCGCTTTGGGCTTATGAGGGCTCCGGGACGGAAAAAGTTTGGGACGGGTTTGACGATTTTTTTGAGCACTTTAGTTCTGTCTGGAAAATGCTGAAGACAAGTTCTCCCTGTAATCAGGAATGCGATATCAGGGAAAGATACGGACTAATTGTCCGGAGAAAATGGAATGCTGCAAAAGTTCCTCCCCAAGAGACGGATCTAGCAGAAATTGTTGAGCGGCTTGTCGGCAATTACTGGCGTAAGTATCGGAAACAGTGTCATCTTGGTGCCGGCGTTTCTAACAGTTTAGCTCAGCTGGCTGCAAAGTACAGGTTGGCTGTCGTATCCAATTTTATCGTCAAAGACGGGGTCGAAGAACTTTTGAGTTTAACAGGGATTGACCGTTACTTTGATTTTGTTGTAACTTCAGTTATGGAGGGATGGAGGAAGCCGCATCCGGCAATTTATCAGGCGGCGTTAGCCAGGGCCGGAATCTGTCGATACGATACCGTTTTTATTGGGGATGACTATATGAATGATTTCTTAACACCGCGAAAGCTGGGATTCAAGGCGCTGCTTTACGACAAGAATGAAGCCTATCCGGAAATTAAAGAACGGTTTAGGCACTTTGAAGAACTAGAAAAACTACTGATTTACTGGCTTGAAATCTGATTTCATATCTTGCAATAATATAGAGCTATGCTACAATGTCACTATAGTCATATAATTGTGACTTTAGTATAAAATAGTATAGATAAACTGCATCATAGCCTGGATGATATTGCTGAACGGCAGAGACAAAGAAAAGCACATTTTGAAAAGGGGACGCGAAAATGGCGAAAAAAAAGAAAATTGTGGCAGCCATTATTGCTGCAGTTGTATTGCTTTCAGGCTACCTGGGGTGGGAGTATTTTTATGCTTCCAATGACGGGATAGTTGAGGTATCCGGGACGATTGAAGCTACCACCGTGGACTTGCGTGTAATGATCGCCGGCAAGGTTCAGAATTTTCAGGTGAAATCCGGGGATAAGGTCAAAAAAGCGGATATCATTGCCGAGATACAGCGTAATGATCTGGCAGCGCAGCTGGAAAGAGACAAACTAAATGTTGCAATTGCACAAAACAATCTGGATGCTTTGCCGTCGGGAAGCAGTGACCATATCATTATAACTGCCGAAAATCAGGTAAAGATGATGCAAACTGTTGTCAAAGCAACGGAAGCCCAGTTGGCTGATCTACAGATAAAATCCCCGATTGACGGGACCATTCAAACCAAAAATTATGAAATTGGTGAATATGTCACGGCCGGATCGACGTTGGCCACGGTTGTTAATCTGGACAAGGTCTGGATTAACGTATATATACCGACAGATGACCTGCCTTTTATAGAATTGGGAGGGGGAGCGGATTTCACGATCAGTGGTCTAGACAGGGTATTTACAGGCACGATTATAGAAATTGCCAGCCAGGGAGAATTTACCCCCAAAACGATTCAAACCAAAAGAGAAAGGGCCAATATCGTCTACAAAGTCAAAATTGCAGTGGACAATTCCGAAGGATTATTGAAACCGGGCATGCCGGCAGATGTTATGATCAAGAAGGCAGAGACGGCCGATGATTGAGGTAAATCAGCTGTCTAAAAAATTTGGATCTTTGCTGGCCGTTAACGATGTGAATCTGAACGTCAACACGGGAGAAATTTTTGGTTTAATTGGTCCGGACGGAGCAGGCAAAACGACGCTCATCCGGGTTATCTGCGGACTGCTGACCCCGGATGCCGGTGAAGTGAGGGTTTTGGGCACCACGGATAGAGAATGGGGAAAAGGAAAAGACGCTGATGCCAGAAATTTTGGTTATATGCCTCAGTGTTTCAGCCTCTATGGCGACCTTACGGTTATGGAGAACTTACTTTTTTTCGGATCGATGTATAGCCTTAAAAAAGAAGTTATTATCCAGCGTTCGGAAGAGATTCTGGAAATCACCAATCTCGTTGCGTTTAAAAAAAGATTTGCGGATCAACTTTCCGGCGGAATGAAGCAAAAACTGGCACTGACCTGCGCGCTTGTCACCAGGCCGGAACTGTTGATTCTCGATGAACCGACCTATGGTGTCGATCCGGAGTTCCGTAAAGAGTTTTGGAAGATTTTATATCAGCTGAACCAGGAAGGAATGACCATTCTGGTGTCTACCCCATATATGGATGAAGCGGAACTTTGTACCCGAGTAGCGTTCATGAATGAGGGAAGCGTTCATGCGCTGGATACGCCAGTGGGCCTGAAGGGAAAATTTCCTTATCAGGTCTGGGAGGTTATGGCCGATACAAAAGAACCCTGGTTGTTCGGGGAAGCAGACGGAATTCTGGATTATTCCCTGTTTGGAGATAAGTATCGTTTGATCATAGACAAGAACGCCGAAGCGGAAGCCTTAATCAAACAGACCCTTACGGCGAAGGGCTGTACTCTCGGCAGGCTGCAAAAAGCAGCTCCATCCATTGAAGATGTTTTTGTCACCATGGCAGGAGGTAAATAGATGGAAAATGTAATTATTACCGAAGGCCTGACAAAAAAATTTGGTGACTTTACCGCGGTTGACAACGTCTCGCTTCAGGTCAGAAGAGGGGAGATTTTCGGGTTTCTAGGTCCGAATGGCGCAGGTAAATCGACGACAATCCGGATGCTCTGCGGCATTTTGGAACCAACCGGGGGCTCGGCGGCAGTCCTGGGTTATGATCTCAGGAAGGAAGCCGAAAAAATTAAAAAAAACATTGGCTACATGTCGCAAAAATTCAGCCTCTATGATGATCTAACGGTGAAAGAAAATTTAAAGTTCTATGCAGGCTTATATGGAATTCCACGCAAAAATTTATCCGGGAGAATGGATGAAATGATTGCGATGGCCGATCTGACAGGAAGGGAAAATGAACTTGCCGGTAACTTAAGCGGGGGCTGGAAGCAGCGGCTTGCCTTGGGATGCGCTATCATTGCCAAACCGCCGCTGCTTTTCCTGGATGAACCGACCAGTGGGGTTAGCCCGACCAGCCGCAGAAGGTTCTTTCAGATCATAAAAAAAATGACAAATGAGGGAACCACGGTCATGATAACAACCCACTTTATGGATGAAGCAGAACGCTGTCATCGAGCCGCGTTTATCTCCGGTGGGAAAATTATAGCAGTGGATAGTCCGGATCAACTTAAAAAGAAAACAATTCAAGGCTGCATGGTTGAGCTAAATCTCAAGGATGGTATGCAGCGCGTAAAGGAAATTGGAAAAATACCTTATGTTAAGGAATGTACGGTCCACGGAGCACTCCTTCACGTTCTGCTGACAGGAGCAGACGATGTTTCACAGCTGGAGCAGGACTTGGATTGCGAACCCCAAATCATTATGCCATCCCTGGAAGATGTTTTTGTAACTTTGGCCAAACAGCAAAGAGCCTCGGGATACGCCGAATAGAAGAGGAGGATACGAATGGGAAGAATTCAGGCTGTTCTTTATAAGGAATTCCTGCATATTCGCAGAGATAGGCTGACGCTGGGACTGGTGTTTATGCTTCCTCTTATTCAGCTGCTTCTTTTTGGTTATGCGATCCAAACCGAAGTCAAACATATTCCAACGGTGGTATTTGATCAGTCCCTAAGCGGGGAGAGTAGAGATTTACTGGAGGCTTTCAGCGCTTCGGGGTATTATGACGTCCTTTATGCGGCCAACAGTTTTCAGGAAGTGAATGATATGATAGACAGCGGCAAGGCAAAGGTCGGAATCGTTTTTCCGCCCGGTTTTGCTAATAATGTGCAAAAGGGCGAATCCGCCTCTGTCCAGGTGATTGTCGATGCGAGCGATAATATGGTTGCGAACCAGGCTATGGCGACAGCTAATTCCATCGGCCTGCTGAAATCACAGGAAATCATTACCCAGAAATTGCATATCGATCTGACCAATCCGCCGTACGACATCCGAGTACGGGCCTGGTATAATCCGGATGGAATCACTGCTTATTATATGGTGCCCGGGATTCTGGGAATTGTTGTGACACTTTCCATGGTGATGATGACATCGATGTCCCTGGTTCGGGAGAGGGAAAAGGGAACGCTCGAGCAGCTTATCGTCACGCCGATCAAGTCATTTGAGCTGATGATCGGAAAAATCATTCCTTATATCTTTCTGGGCTATATTCAGATTACCGTTGCACTACTGGTCGGGGTCCTGGTGTTTGGAGTGCCGATCAAAGGAAGTCTGTTGGAACTATATGGTTTAACATTGTTTTTTATTACTGCATCCCTGGGTCTGGGGATTATGATATCCAATATCGCCAGAAATCAAATGCAGGCTTTCCAGATGTCCTTTTTTATCATGCTTCCGAGTATTATGCTTTCGGGTTTTCTTTTCCCGCGAGACGCCATGCCCAGGATCATTTACTATCTTAGTGATGTGATTCCGCTGACATATTACCTGGACATCATCAGAGGAATTGTTCTGAAAGGAATTGGTTTCTCCTACCTGGTCAGCCAGGTCATTTGCCTGATTTTATTTTCAGTGTTGTTTCTTACGATCAGTATTCTGAAGTTTAAGAAGAAAATCGTCTGATTATTTACCTAAAATTTTAGCTGTACAATTTAAGCATGAAATTAGATTAAAGGGAGTAATCATCGTGAATACCAGGGAAAAAATTATTCTAGCTTGTGAACAGCTAGCCATAAAAAATGCGCTGGGTTTTTCTCGTCTTTCTATGGAAGAACTGGCTAAAGTGGCCGGAGTAAGCAAAAGGACGATTTATCGTCATTTTGTCAGCAAAGAAGACTTGTTTGAAGCAACGATCGAAAAGGTTACGGACGAAATCCTTGCCAGAAATATGAGACTTTCTGACACTGCAAAAGATATCAACACGATGATTGCCGGGATTCTTCAAAATATTTCTTATCTGATTAATCCTCAGTTTTTGACTGATTTAAGCAATCATTATCCGATGCTCTGGCAAAAAATTGACCAGATCCGCCAGAAAAAGATTGACAGGTTGATTGAGCACCTTCTAGTCAGCAGCAAGCTGCGTTTACGGGTAGATTCCAGGATTTTTAAGACTTCGCTCCTAACAGCAATGTCAGAGATTCTTAGTCCGGAATTTATCGTAAAGAGCGGAATGTCTTTTGAACAAGTCGCTCTGGAATTCATGGATATGTTTATTTTTGGAGCCGTTGAACCGTTAAGCAATGCAGAGTAGGAAGCAGGTTCAGCTAATTTGACAGAACTGAAAGTAAATTTGGCTGATGAGCACAACGGGCAAAAACTATAGGAACATTAATATTGAATTAGTGTTGACGTTCGCAGTCCGAGCCAGTATAATAACATTTGCGACTTTGTTAAATCTTTTGCGAAAATTGATTTTGACGAATTAATTGACTGTTTCAGACCTGGAGAGATGGCTGAGTTGGTCGAAGGCGCTCGCCTGGAAAGCGGGTACATGGTGATGAACTGTGTCGTGGGTTCGAATCCCACTCTCTCCGCCATTGATATTATCCAAAGCCTTGACATTTTAAGGCTTTTTATTTATTTGCTTTCTTTTTCATGGTATAATAAGGTTTGTCCGTGCTAGACGGGGAGTTAGCGGTTCCTTGTAACCCGCAATCCGCTATAGCGGGGTTTAATTCCTTTGATGAGGATCTGGTTGTCGGAGCAGTCCATGTTTGGATGTGATGAGTTTCTGGTCTTGCGCAACGGAACGCTTTGAACCGTGTCAGATCCTGACGGAAGCAGCACTAAGGAGTTAGTTCTGTGTGCCGCGAGGTCACCGGGAATGAGCATTCGAGCAGGGTTAACGTCCGGAGGCTATGGTTCGATCAAAGGTGCACGGTCTTTATTTATATAAGGTGGTTTTTGGAGACCATCTTTTTTGGTGTATCAGAAAATTTAAGTGCAACTAAGGCTTCCGCCAACGGCTTGGCGCCAGCCAAGTATTCTTTATGAATTTAGGAAGTGACGGGTGATAACATGGCATATCTTGCGCTTTATCGAGAGTGGCGGCCGAAAAAATTCAGTGAGATAGTGGGCCAGGAACATGTCAAAATAACCTTAACTAATGCACTGAACCAGAATAAGGTTGCACATGCTTATATGTTCAGCGGACCCCGGGGTACAGGAAAGACTTCGGCAGCGAAGATTTTGGCGAAAGCACTGAACTGCTCCGACCGGGATGGCGCTGAACCGTGCAGCCGGTGTGCATCGTGTCTGGATATTGACCAGGGAAATGCGATGGATGTTCTGGAAATTGATGCCGCTTCCAACAGGGGCATTGATGAAATCCGGGATTTAAGAGAGAAAGTAAAGCTTGCGTCGTCCGGCGGCAAATATAAAGTGTATATTATTGATGAAGTCCATATGCTTACACCTGAGGCTTTTAATGCTTTGCTCAAAACATTGGAGGAGCCACCGGTCAATGTTGTCTTTGTCTTGGCAACGACGGAGGCGCATAAAGTGCCACTGACGATTTTATCCAGAGTGCAGAGATTTGAGTTCCACCGCATCTCCGCGGAAGGCATTGCGATGAGACTACAGGAGGTATGTCAGGCTTTGGGGCGGGATATAGAGACCAAAGCACTGCAGGTTATCGCGGCTAAGGCCGAAGGCGGTTTGCGCGATGCATTAAGCATCCTGGACCAGTGTCTGCTGCAGGATGACCCGATTGGGACGGAGCATGTTTATCAGGTGATTGGCATGGTTGGGGAAACTTTCAGTGCAGATCTGACGGATTCCCTGCTGAATCAAGATTATGCTTTGACCCTGGTTAAGCTTGGAGAAGGAATTTCTCTGGGCAGGGATCCCCGGCAAATTATCCGTGAACTGTTGGACTATCTGCGGCAGGCGCTGTTATATCTGGCCGGTGGTCAGGAACCTTTGATGGCACCTGAAATGACCCGGCGGCTTGTCGTACAGAGTCAGACAATCGGTCTGAACCGGCTCCTGTGCTGGATCAATGTCCTTATGAAGGGTGAAGGGGAATTGCGTTACGCGACCAATGCCCGTTTGGCAGCGGAAATGATTTTGGTGCAGACCATTTTTGGAACAAATACAGCGGGTGGTTCAAATGATTCAACTGAAAATCAGCCTAAAAAAACGTACATTAAACAGCCGCAAAAGAGTGTGCAGACGGCCGATAATCATCCGACTGAAAGCAAGGATGAGGCTTCAACGAAGGCAGTTGAGACCAGCAGACAGGACCAGAATATAGCTGAATTCTTACCTGCTGAACAAGGCAATATTAACTTCCAGACGGTCCAGGATAAATGGCCGGGAATACTTGAGGAAGTCCGTAAGCAGAAAAGATCTACACATGCTTTCCTGCTGGAGGGAAAACCGCTTGCCGTAAAAAATGATCAAGTCTATCTGGTTTTTAAAGACGGTTATTCTTTCCACCGGGATAAATTTAATCAGGTAGAAAATAAAAATGTTGTGGAAGAAGTGCTTCTGCAAACATTTGGTAAAAAACTCAGTCTGAACAATCTTATTGAAAGTGAGGTTCAGGCTCTACCAGCTGAAGCTGCGGATTCTTCGGAGTCAAAAAAAAAAGTAACGGACCGGACAAAACCGGCTGAAGACGACTATTTAGTCCAAAAGGCCCGCGAATTATTTGGAGATCAGCTTGTGCAGGTACGAAAAGAAAAGTAATATAGATGATAGAAGCTTTAAGCGAGCCATAAGCGAGCAAATGAATGTTAGAAAAAGGATCAAGCAATAGCAAAAAAGAATAGTCAAATATAAGGAGAGTGTTATTCATGGGATTTAAACAAGGCGGCGGCATGGGCAATATGAATCAGATGCTGAAACAGGCGCAGAAGATGCAGGAGAATATGATGAAAGCGAAGGAAGAACTGGAAAGTCAAAGTATTCAGGCATCTTCGGGCGGTGGCATGGTGGAAGTCGTTGTCAGCGGTAAAATGGAAGTTTTGGAACTCAAGATAAAGCCGGAAGCGATTGATCCGGATGACGCTGAACTGCTCGAGGACATGATTAAAGCTGCAGTTAACCAGGGACTCAGGAACGCCCAGGCGATGGTCGAGAATGGTATGACAAAAGCAACCGGAGGATTCAATATTCCCGGATTATTCTAAATTACAGATATCATTTAACGCTAAATCTAATCAGTTTAGGGTTGACAAGCGATTAGAAAAATTCTGGGGAGTACACATTTTATGGATTATCTATATTACCCTCAGCCAGTATCCGATTTGATTACGGCATTTTCCCGCTTGCCTGGGGTTGGGCCGAAGACTGCAGGGCGTCTTGCTTTTTATCTTTTGAGGCACCCGGACCAAGCCGGTGATCTAGCGCAGGCAGTGACGAAAGCGTTACAGGATATCAAACAATGCACGGTTTGCGGGAATTATACCGATATTGATCCATGTAAAATTTGTTCAGGGGAGCGCAGAGACAGAACGCTTCTTTGTGTCGTAGAACAGCCCCGTGATGTGATTGCTCTAGAGAAGACCGGCGAATATAAAGGGCTTTATCATGTTTTACACGGCGTACTGTCGCCAATGGAAGGGATCGGGCCGGAGCAGCTTAATCTATCTTCGTTATTTCATCGGCTGGGAGAGGTCCGGGAAGTTGTACTGGCAGTGAATCCAACGGTTGAAGGCGAAGCCACCTCATTGTATATTTCGAAGCTCCTAAAACCCCTCGAGATTATAGTGACGAGGATCGCGCATGGCCTGCCGGTAGGCGGAGATTTGGAATACGCGGATGAAGTCACTATCGCCCGAGCACTCGAAGGCAGGCGTCAGCTGTAATTTTGATGTTAGTCCGTATTTTTTAGATTGTATTGATTATTGTGGGAGTATCTGAATTTGGGACACTCCCTTCTATATTTTGGTTCTATCTTGTCCACTGTCGGCATAGCCTGATAACAGGATATACGGCGGGAGGAATCATCGTCATGACGTTCGTTTTTTTAGGGTTATTTATTGTTCTATTAATATTAGTCACCGTAGCCTCATTAAGAAAGCCCAATAAGCTGATTAAGCTCTTCATTCACATCCTTGGCGGAATTGTCGGTTTATGGATCGTGGACTTGATGTTAAGCATTTTTTCATTTGAGATCCCGATTAATATCTTTACCGTGAGTGTTGTTGCGATACTTGGATTTCCTGGGGTAATTGTGCTTGCTGTTCTGCAATTAATAGGAATATAAATTGTCAGATTGAATACAGTATTTTTTTAAAATAAGCTCTTTTGCAAGAAAATGAAGCTTGACGAATGGAAGAAATAAAAAGTATACTAAAATGGCAGGGGACTATCATAAAATAATAGTTCCCTGTATTTGTAGCCTAATCCAGGTAGTTTATCCAATCGCATACTACTGGCCGAAGCAACATTTTCAATCCGTTAATGTTATTTTTTTAGTTTCTTTTATTTAGTCCGTCGGATAGGGGTTATCTCTAACGAAAGAAAAACAAACAAGAAGATCGAGGAGGAGAAACAAATGTCGAAAATGAAAACAATGTCAGGGAACGAAGCTGCTGCGCATGCTTCATATGCGTTTTCCGAAGTGGCTACTATTTTCCCGATTACCCCTTCATCCGACATGGCAGAGCTTGTTGATGAATGGGCTGCGTATGGCCGCAAAAATATTTTTGGCCAACCGATGAAGGTAGTTGAGATGCAATCAGAAGGCGGAGCCGCCGGTGCTTTTCATGGTTCGCTGCAGGCTGGAGTCCTTACTACGACGTATACGGCTTCTCAAGGGCTGCTTCTGATGATTCCTAATATGTATAAAGTCTCCGGTGAGCAGCTGCCAGGTGTCTTTCATGTCAGTGCCAGAGCACTTGCGGCACATGCCTTGTCCATCTTTGGCGATCATCAGGATGTCATGTCCGTTCGGATGGCCGGCTTTGCGATGTTAAGTTCCGGAAGTGTACAGGAAGCCATGGATCTTGCTTACATCGCTCACCTCTCTGCCATAAAAGCCAGAGTGCCGTTCCTTCATTTCTTTGACGGCTTCAGGACTTCTCATGAAATTTCCAAGATCGACGTACCGGAGTATGAAGAAGTAGGGACATTGCTTGATTGGGACGCATTGAAACAGTTTAGAGACAATGCCTTGAATCCTGAACATCCCTGTCTCAGAGGGACCGCCCAGAATCCCGATATCTACTTTCAGGCCCGCGAAGCCAGTAATCGTTTTTATCAGGCGGTCCCTGGGATTGTCGAAGAATATATGCAAAAATACAAGGATCTTACAGGACGTGAATATAAGCTTTTTCAGTATTATGGAGCTCCGGATGCTGAGCGGGTTATTATTGTTATGGGTTCTGTCGGGGATACGATCAGTGAAACGATTGATTACCTCGCAGCCCAGGGCGAGAAAGTAGGTGTATTAAGGGTTCGTCTGTTCAGGCCTTTTTCCGCGGAACACTTTATTGCAGCTTTGCCCAAGACAGTCAAGAAAATAGCTGTATTGGAACGTACTAAAGAGCCGGGTTCCCTTGGCGAGCCTTTATACCTTGACGTTGCGGATGTTTTTTCCAAACAGACGGAAAAGCCGGTCATTGTCGGTGGACGCTATGGTCTAGGTTCAAAGGATACCACTCCTTCTCAAATTCTTGCCGTATTTGAAAATCTGAAAGCAGAAAGTCCTAAGCATGGTTTCACCATTGGAATTATTGACGATGTTACGTTTACTTCTTTAGAAGAGAAGCAATTTATTGATACAACCCCGGAAGGAACCATTAGCTGCCAGTTCTGGGGACTTGGTGCGGATGGAACCGTCGGTGCTAATAAGCAGGCGATTAAAATTATCGGAGATTTCACGAATCTCTACGCGCAGGCTTATTTCGCCTATGACAGCAAGAAATCAGGAGGTACGACCGTATCGCATCTGAGATTTGGCAAAACCCCGATTAAAGCGCCTTACCTTGTCAATACCGCGAACTACATTGCCTGCCATAACCAGTCCTATGTGGATAAATATCATCTTCTGAAAGGACTGAAACCTGGCGGCACGTTCGTACTAAACTGTCAGTGGCCGGTCGAAGAACTGGATGAAAAGCTTCCTGATGCGCTAAAAAAAGCCATTGCAGACAAGAATGCCAAGTTCTATATTATTGACGCCGGCAAGATTGCCAGAGAAATTGGACTCGGCAGCAGGATCAATATGATTATGCAGTCGGCCTTCTTCAAGCTGGCCAAAGTCATTCCGCTGGAGGATGCGCTTCAGTACTTGAAAGATTCGGTTATCAAAGCCTATGGCAAAAAGGGACAAGAAATTGTTGACATGAACAACAAAGCAATTGACGCTGGACGTGACGCGCTTGTCAAAGTTGAAGTTCCCGCATCTTGGGCTGAGGCCGATGCCAAGAAGGGCATTTTCCTTGGCAATGATAACGATCCTACCTTTATTAAAGATGTTGCGCGTGTTATGGCCGCTCAGGAAGGCGACAAACTTCCAGTAAGTGCATTTTTAGGCCGTGAAGATGGCACGTTCCCTCTAGGTACCTCAGCTTACGAGAAACGCGGGATTGGCACTGCGATTCCTGAATGGATCAAAGAGAACTGCACGCAATGCAACCAGTGCTCTTATGTATGTCCGCATAGCGCCATTCGGCCTTTCCTGATGGATGAGCAGGAAGCGGCCCAGGCCCCAGAAGCTTTTGCTGCAGTCAAGGCTGCCGGCAAAGATCTTGCTGGACTCCAGTACCGTATGCAGGTCAGCCCGCTCGACTGCACAGGCTGCGGCAACTGCGCGGATATTTGTCCGGCAAAGGAAAAAGCACTGGTTATGAAAGAGGTCGAAGAGATGACCGCGATTCAGGCGCCTCTCTGGGAGTATGCGGTGACTTTAAGTGATAAAGAAAACAAAATCAGCAATAAGTATTCCGTGAAAAACAGCCAGTTTATTAAACCGCTGCTTGAATTCAGCGGTGCTTGCCCCGGCTGCGGAGAGACTGCCTATGTAAAACTCTTAACCCAGCTGTTTGGGGACCGGATGATGGTTGCTAATGCCACAGGCTGTACGTCGATCTGGGGTGGCAGTGCTCCTTCCATTCCATATACCACCAACAAAGAAGGTAAAGGGCCTACCTGGGCCAACTCCTTGTTTGAAGACAATGCTGAATACGGGTATGGTATGTATCTTGGTGTTCAGCAGATGCGCAGCAGAATGGCCGACGAAATGAAGCAGGCCCTTAGTCTGGATATTCCTGCGGAAATGAAAGCAGCTTTCCAGGAATGGACAGAGAATATGAATAATGGAGATACCTCCAAGGCCGCTGCCAAAAAAGTGTTAGCCGCTTTTGCTTCCGTCGATGTGAAGTCCAATGAACTTCTGCAAAAGATTTGGGAGAAGAAAGATCACTTGGTCAAAAAATCACAGTGGATCATCGGCGGAGACGGCTGGGCGTATGATATCGGGTACGGCGGACTGGATCATGTCCTGGCTTCAGGCGATGATGTGAATATTCTGGTTCTGGACACAGAAGTCTATTCGAATACAGGCGGTCAGGCTTCCAAGGCAACACCGCGTGCTGCCATTGCTAAATTTGCTGCAGCCGGCAAGAAAATCCGCAAAAAGGACCTTGGTATGATGGCCATGAGCTACGGCTACGTTTACGTTGCCCAGGTTGCTCTGGGATCCAATATGACTCAGACTTTAAAGGCCATTCAGGAGGCAGAGGCGTACAAAGGACCTTCTCTGGTTATTGCGTATGCACCGTGTATCAACCATGGCATTCGTTCCGGTATGGCGACAAGTGTCACACAGGCCAAGAAAGCTGTTGAAGCCGGGTATTGGCATCTGTACCGTTATAATCCGGATCTTTTCGAAAAAGGAGAAAAACCATTTACCCTCGATTCGAAAGAGCCATCGGCGTCCTTCAGAGATTTTATCATGTCTGAAGTAAGATACAGCTCCTTGCTTCGTACTTTCCCGGATACGGCGGAAGACCTCTTTAAAGGAGCCGAAAAATTTGCTGGAGAACGCTACAAATCTTACAAACGCCTGAATGATCAGGATTGGAACTAACACTGCAACATTGGAGAACAGACACAAGCTGCTGCAGGCGGATGATTGAACATTTGCCTGCAGCAGCTTCTTTTTTAGTTTTCCATATCCGGCAAAAGGTACTAATAACCCTTTTTTAAGGGAAGAATATACTATGAACAGTAAGTATTCTGGTTAACTGAAAGGAATGAATTTCAAATGCATAATATTTATCCACGTTGTTCACTGTGCCGGAATACTCCCTTAAATGGTCTGTATGACGGGTTTCGCCTTGCCGGAAAGTTTATTTGCTCAGCTTGTGAAGAACAAATTATGACTGCGGATGTACGGACTCCAAAGTATCAGGAGAATTTACTGCTTATACGGAAAGTCCTATACGGACAATCTGCGGATTACATATGTGGACAGTCAAATCGCTAAAACAAAGGTGAAATACAAGCGGAAATATGCTAAAATAAAATGATACCTATTGTGGGGAGGAACCCGGTGGATTCACTGAAAAAAGGACTTGATGACTACTGTGGGCAGCGTATGGTTTCGTTTCATACGCCTGGTCATAAAGGAAGTAAGGAACTACTGTCTGGAATGATGTTCCCGGATTATGATTTGACGGAACTTCCAGAGCTGGATATGCTCCACCATCCACATGGGATTATTGCTGAAGCACAGAAAAGAGCTGCGGAAGCTTATGGATCGGAAGAGACCTTTTTTCTGATTAACGGAGGTACTGCAGGCAACCAGGCGATGTTTGCAGCACTAATGGCCGGAATTCTACGGACAGACAGAAAGGTCCGAATTGACCGCAGGGCGCATCGGTCCGTTTTTGGTGCATTGATCGTGTCGGGGATTTCTCCCGAATATATTGCTCCGATTATCCATCCGGATTTTCATTTGGCGCTAGGAATGAATGCGGCAGAATATTCCGGAAATTTGGCAGGAATCGGGGCATTGCATCTAACGAGCCCAAGTTATTACGGAACAGTCACAGATCTCAAAACAATCATCAAGCAAAGGGACAGGAATGCTCCCTTAATTCCGATCTTGGTGGATCAGGCCCATGGTTCCCATTTGCGGGGAGGACTATTCCCTGCTGGCGCTGTAGCCGAAGGAGCGGACCTGGTGCTCCATAGTTCTCATAAAACCCTCGCGGCGCTTACTCAGGCCGGAATGCTCCATGTACAGGGCAGCAGAGTTAACCGTACGGCCCTCAAAAAATCATTGGAATTTCTGCAGACTTCCAGTCCGAGCTATCTTCTAATGGCTTCTCTGGAAACCGCGCTTGAAGGATTAACACAGACACAAATCTGGCAGGATCTTTACGTGGAAGTATGTCTGCTGCACCAAAAACTGGAGGAATCTTTTCGGATACTTACAGGTAAGGACTCCGGGAAATATGGCATTTATGATGTTGATTGGTCCAAGATTCTGATCAATGTTTCGGGTTTGGGCTTGACTGCGTTTGAAGCCGTAGATTTTCTAAGAAAGGTATTCCAGATTGAGCCTGAATTATGGGACAAAGAAAATATCCTTTTTATGCTTGGCGCAGGTAGCAGGCCTGAGGATGTACGTCACTTGACTAGGGCGCTGGAATACCTGGTGGACAAGTACCGTCCGCCGACAGGACAGCAAAAGGAGCGTAGAACGGATCAATCTCTGAATTCTGCCGGATCAGACGTTGCCCTGCTTATCCCTCCAATGCATTTGACGCCGAGGGAGGCATGGCTGGCAGCGAAAAGATCAGTAAAATTAAAGGATGCCCTGGGTTTGATTTCTGCAGAAACAATTTCTATTTATCCACCGGGTATCCCGATTATTGCGGCAGGAGAGGAGATTACCTCTTTTGTGCTGGAATATCTGGACAGGGCCCGGGGATATAACTGGCAGGGATGGGATGGTTTGGAACGCGGAGAAATTCTCGCAGTGAATATTTAAGGTGGATAGAATCATGGGGATCAATTATACATTATTAACAAAAGCAGCGCTAGAAGGAAGAATGGCTCATTTTCTCTTATTTCACGGTAGTGGAACAATTGAAAGAGAAAGGGCTGTTCGAGATCTTGCTCTCATGTTAAACTGTAGAAAAGAAAATAAACCCTGCAGGGAGTGTCCGGATTGCCGAAAAATGTTATCCGGCAATCACCCTGATTTTTATATTATCAGGCCTCAAAAAACATCGATTGGCATCGAACAGATTTTTCAGATACAGGAAAAACTTTATCGAAAGACTTATGAAGGGAAATTCCGGATATGTCTGATTGACCAGGCAGACAAGCTTACACTCCCTGCTGCGAATGCGCTGCTTAAACTAGCCGAGGAGCCACCGGATGATACGTTGATTGTCTTAAGTACAGGAAATGCCGAGGGAGTTATAAATACCTTAAGGAGCCGTGCTCAGGAAGTCTACTTTTCTTCACCGGTAGAAAGCAATTGGCTGGAGGGGACGGATGCTTTTCGGCTTAGCGGCGGAGATCCAGATTTGGCAAGGAAAATCCAGGAAGACGGTCTGAACAGGATCAAGAGTCTGACGGGAAACTATCTGGAGGCTATTGAAAAAAAAGATTTCCTGAAAATGTTTGCGCTTTTTCCGATGGAAAGAGAAGAAGGCCAGCTTCTACTGCAGGTCCTGGCTGTTGTCCTGAAAGAAATGGTGGTTAAAGGGCAGCAGTCACCTCAGGTTCTCAAAGAAATTACACAAATGACAGAAGCCGTCCGCAGACAGGTTAATCACAGGCTGGCACTGGAAGTACTGGCCCTAAAACAATTGAAATTGGGAGGAACCGATATTGGCTAAAGTTGTTGGTATTCGTTTCAAGAAAGCCGGCAAGATTTATTATTTTCTCCCCGGCAGTCTCAATATAAAGCCGAACGACGGTGTTATTGTGGAGACGGTACGGGGAATGGAATACGGTAAAGCGGTCATTCCGTTGAAAGAAATTTCTGAAGAGGAAGTGGTATCACCACTCAAAGAGGTGCTGCGCTTAGCAACACCCGAAGATGAAGAAATCTATCAAAACAATGAGAAGAAAGAAAAAGAGGCTTTTCAGATATGCCTCAAAAAAATTCATGCCCATCAGCTTCCGATGAAACTGATTGATGTAGAATATACTTTTGACGGCAATAAGATTATTTTTTCTTTTACAGCCGAAGGCCGGGTGGATTTCAGGGAGCTGGTAAAAGATCTGGCCTCCGTATTCCGTACTCGCATAGAACTCCGACAGATCGGGGTGCGGGATGAGGCGAAAATGCTTGGCGGACTTGGTTCCTGTGGCAGGGAGCTGTGCTGCAGCTCTTTCCTGGGAGATTTCGAACCGGTATCGATCCGGATGGCCAAAGATCAGAATCTTTCGCTTAACCCGACAAAAATTTCCGGTATTTGTGGAAGGTTGATGTGCTGTCTTAAATATGAGAATGGCTGCTATGAATGCCACAACACATTAAATAAGGGACCCAAAGAGAATCAAATTTTCTCTGAGGTATATGATAAGGAGAGCCAGGAAGAATTGCGCAAACTCGTTGCCGAAGAAGCGGAGGAATAGAGTTGGGCCAGCTATATCAGGCAATTACTGAAGTTGAAGAAAATATCTCAAGGCTTTTAAGTGAAGTTAAAAGCCTTAGGCAATATGTTGAGTATCTGGAAGAAGAAAATGTCAAACTGAAAAGGCAGCTTTGTGCCGTTTCAGAGGCAGATACGGTCAGAGTACAAAAAAATGCAGCCAAAATTCAAAAGGAAGCACAGGAAAACCTTGAAAAGCTCTATCAGGAAGGTTTTCATGTCTGCCATATTTATTTTGGCGAACCTGTCGAAGGAAGCTGTCTTTTCTGCAATGCTTTTCTTCGTAAAGACTGACGACCGGAGGATATCATGCCGCAAACAGGGATTTTGTATGTCTGTGCCACTCCAATCGGCAATTTAGGAGATATTACGCTTCGGGTGCTCGAAACACTGAAAGCAGTCGATTTTATAGCTGCTGAAGATACAAGGCACACAAAAAAACTTCTCGATCATTATCACATTAAGACCCCTCTTTTAAGTTATCATGACCATAATGAGAAATCGCGTGCCGAGGAGATTGTTCGCTTCTTAAAAGAAGGAAAAAGCTGTGCATTGGTCTCTGATGCGGGAATGCCCGGGATATCTGATCCTGGTCATATACTTATCGCCTGCTGTCAGGAAGAAAAAATCTGTGTTGACGTTTTACCTGGTGCCAACGCCGCTTTAACAGCACTTGTTCTGTCGGGGATGCCGGCGGAGAATTTTCTCTTTCTGGGATTTTTGCCTTCAACAAAAACAGAGCGTAAGAAAATTCTGAGAGAAATGACCGAAATCCCTTACACCATTATTCTCTATGAGGCACCACACCGGATCAAAGCAACACTGGAGGACATTCTAGAGATTCTTGGGGACCGTCAGACTGCGGTAACCAGGGAACTGACTAAACTGCACCAAACGGTACACCGCGGTCTCACAAGTGAGCTCTTGCAGGAATTTCGGCTTGCACCGGTAAAAGGTGAATGCTGTATCATTCTAGCGCCTGCAGAAAAAAACATTGATCCCGGAGACCCTTCCCGCTGGATGGAGGACCTTCGAGAAATTGAAAAAGGCGGCAGAGATCGCAAGGAAGCAATGAAAATGGTTGCTAAAAAATATGGTATGAGTAAAAGTATGATCTATAAGGCTTTTCTGGAACAGAAGTGACAAAACGAACAAAAAAAACAGGAAGTAACCATTTACCTCCTGTCCGGAAAGTCAGATTTTCAACCGGCTTTATTTTCTGAAGCAGCAGCTTCCCCCATTGCCGCGGCACATTCACGACACACATTCTTCCCGCGGAATACTTGAACATTGGAAGCATTGCCACAGAAGACGCAAGCTGGCTCATACTTTTTAAGTATGATTTTTTCTTCGTCAACATATATTTCCAAAGCGTCTCTTTCATCAATTCCTAATGTTCTGCGAAGTTCGATTGGTAATACGACCCGACCCAATTCATCAACTTTTCTCACAATTCCTGTGGATTTCATAATTTTCATCCCCTTTCTCAACAAGTTTCGACATATATCATCCTAATGTTACCAATCATGCCTGAAAAAGTCAATAGGCGAAAAGTTCTAAAAACGCTTTTTCGTCAGAAAAAATATATAGTATTTATCAATTTTTAAAATTATAACATTTTGTTTGTCGAAATAAATTTATTGGTCTTGACAGTATTTGTTGAAGTTTCCTATATTTATCAAGAGAATAACAAACAAAGTAAACATTGAAACTACTGATGATAACGAATTGTCTACCGTAAATAAAAGGAGGTCTATTCCTGTGAAATATTATATTACCACACCTATTTATTATCCTAATTCCAGTCCTCATATCGGCACTGCGTACACGACTATTGCTGCCGATGCGATGGCCCGTCTGCGAAGAATGAAGGGCGATGATGTCTATTTTTTGACCGGGACGGATGAGAATGCGCAAAAAATTGTACGGACTGCTGAAAATGCCGGAATGGATCCGCTTGCATATGTTGACGGAATCGTCGATAAATTTAAGGAATTCTGGAGACTGCTTGACATTTCCAATGATGATTTTATCCGCACAACAGAAGAACGGCATGCCAAAGTCGTACAGCAAATATTTACAAGGCTTTATGAAAAGGGCGATATTTACAAATCCGAATACGAAGGTTGGTACTGTACACCTTGTGAAACTTTCTGGACAGAGAACAAACTTGTTGACGGAAAATGTCCGAATCCGGATTGTGGAAGAAATGTGGAACTTCTGAAAGAAGAAAGTTACTTTTTCAGGATGTCCAAATACAGTGGCAGACTGCTGCAATATATTCAGGACCATCCCGATTTTGTTCAGCCTGCTTCGAGAAGAAATGAAATGATCCGGTTTATTGAAGGCGGGCTTGAAGATCTCTGTGTATCGCGTACGACCTTCCAGTGGGGCATCAAGGTTCCTTTTGATCCGGAACATGTGGTCTATGTCTGGCTCGATGCCCTGATCAACTATATCTCTGCGCTGGGCTATCCTGACGGCGAAAAATACAAAACTTACTGGCCAGCCAGTGTTCATCTTGTTGGCAAAGATATTGTCCGTTTCCATACCATTATCTGGCCAATTATTTTGATGGCGCTTGATCTTCCTTTGCCCGAGAAGGTTTTTGGCCACGGATGGTTCTTAAGTAAAGAAGGTGGAAAAATATCCAAGTCAAGAGGAAACGTTCAGGATTCGTTCCAATTGATTCAGAGATATGGCGCTGATCCCATTCGATATTTTCTGTTAAGAGAACTACAGTATGGGTTGGACGGTACTTTCTCAGAGGATGATCTGGTCGAAAAATTAAACAGTAATCTGGCGAATGATCTTGGAAATTTTGTGTCTCGCACCTTGGCCATGGTCGTAAAATACCGGAATGGAATTGTCCCAGAACCCGGAGAAGATACCGATCTGGAGAGGGAGATCAGAGATTTAAGTAGCAGGGTAAAACAAGGGACAGAAGAAAAAATGCTGGCCTGTGATACGGCGGCTGCGCTTGAGGTCATCTGGCAGTTTGTCAGCAGGTGCAATAAATATGTCGATGAGACAGCTCCCTGGAATCTGGCAAAAAGTGAGGATAATCAGGACAGGCTGGATACGGTGCTTTATACATTTATGGAGTGCATTAGGATCCTAGGCATTTTATGCGCCCCCTTTATGCCGGGAGTACCGAGAAAAATCAAACCCCTCTTAGGAGATACAGATTTCTTCAAGGACTGGGAACAGGCAGACAGCTGGAATGTTATTCAGCCGGGTACGGCCATCCGAAAGGGAGAAGCCATTTTCCCGAGAATCGATGTCTCCGCATATCTTGAGCAGGTCAATTCTGAAATAGAAAGGTGTGGCACACAGGTGCAGGGGAATACAGACCATCAACAAGAAGTAAATCTAGAAGTCAGTTCTTCGCAGCCGGAAAATCCGCTGCACATGGCGGAGATGGCTCCGCTTAAGGAAGAAATCAGCATTGAAGAGTTTGCCAAAATGGATTTCAGGGTTGTTAAAGTGCTGCAGGCAGAAAAAGTAGAAAAAGCCGACAAACTGTTAAAACTGGAAGTAGAAATGGGTGGAGAGCGTAGAACGATTGTATCTGGTATTGCCCGGCATTACAGCCCAGAAGCGCTTGTCGGCAAAAAGGTCATTCTGGTTGCGAATCTTAAGCCTGCCAAGCTCCGCGGAATCATGTCCCAGGGAATGATTCTGGCAGCGTCGCAGGATGGAGAGCTGGAAGTACTTACTGTTCAGAAAGATCTTCCGACAGGGGCTCAGGTCAAATGATTTGGGATACGCATGCGCATCTGGAGGACAGCCAATTTAGCCCGGACAGGGATGAGACCATTGCCCGAGCTATCGCAGCTGGTGTAACGACGATTGTAAACGTCGGATCTACCGAAAAGACGAGCCAGGATTCGGTGAGGCTTGCTGAAGAATACCCATTTATTTATGCAGCAGTAGGCATTCATCCGCATGATGTTGAAACTTGTACGGATAAAACCTGGGAGACGTTGTTCAGATTGGCGCAGAACCCGAAAGTTGTTGCCTGGGGAGAAATTGGTTTGGATTATTACAGGGACATTTCTCCCCGGGATGACCAGCACAAGTGGTTTATTCATCAATTAAAACTGGCCAATGAAGCTGGTTTACCGGTGATCATCCATAACCGGGATGCACATGGGGATATTCTCCAAATGATTAAAAATAATCTTCCTGAGGCCGGCGGTGTTTTTCATTCTTATTCGGGCTCTTGGGAAATGGCAAAAGAACTTTTGGCTATGGGTTTTTATTTGTCTTTTTCGGGGCCGCTTACTTTCAAAAATGCCCGCCATGCCCCTGAAGTTGCGGAGAAGGTGCCAAAAGACAGGTTCTTGATTGAGACGGATTGTCCGTATCTTACTCCTGATCCCTACCGCGGTAAACGAAATGAGCCTGCTTATATACGTGAGGTGTTGGCAAAAATTGCGGCAATCAGAGGAATGGAGGTCGGGGAAGCAGCCCGTCTGAGCAGTGAAAATGCCCGCAGATTGTTTAGAATGGATCAGCTTTAGTGTGAGGTAGGTAGTAATCTTTCAGTGATCTGCAAACCGAACGGAGAGATGCATTATTCTGAAAATTTTGGCGTTTTTTTGTCAAAATGGTCACCTTTTCTATTGTGAATACTCCCGGTCTAATGGTAAAATGTATAGTGTATAGGAAAAATGCAAGTACCAAATCAGATTAGACTCGTTCAAGTTTCGCGAGACTAATAATTTTTTTCGCCAGCTTGTAGATACAGATATACACCGACGGTGGCGAAATGCGGTTGCAACTGGAGTCATTGATTCAGAGAATACGTACCAGACAGGGGGAGTGCAAACAAGTATATAGATAAATAAAGCATGCAATTTAGATATTCTAAACTTTTTATTTGAATCGTGATTTCAGTACAATTGATTAATCAGAGCGAGAAAAACTTACTATCATTATATTTCTTAGTTACCTGAGGATATCATTTCAGTTATAGAAACGAGATATTAGCATTAAGCAGATACAATTTTTTGCGTTATTAATTTTTAAGGAGGAAATGAAAATGATCGATTTGAAAGTGTTAACAGATGCCGTAGGTGACCTGGACGAAGATAAACTGATGGGTATGCTGAATGACTTCGTTGCATCGAAACCTACCGAAGAAGAGGCTCAGTCCGTCGTTGCTGCCTGCCAGCAGGGGATGGCAAAAGTAGGCGAACTATTTGAAAGCGGTGAGTACTTTGTAGGCGATTTGATCTTTGCCGGTGAACTCTTAACCCAGTCCATCGATATCCTGAAACCGGTAATCGGCAGTGACAATTCGGCTAAAGTAGGCAAGATCGTAATGGGAACAGTCGAAGGCGATTTGCACGATATTGGCAAGAACATTTTCAGAAGCATGTCTGAAGTAGCTGGATTTGAAGTCTTCGATTTGGGGATTGACCAGAGTCCGAGTGCATTCATTGAAAAAGTCAAAGAAGTACAGCCGGATATCGTAGGGATGAGCGGTGTACTGACATTGGCCCTGGAAGCGATGAAAAAGACGGTAGATGAATTGAAAGCTGCCGGCGTGCGTGACAGCCTCAAAATCATTATCGGCGGAAACCCTGTAACAGAAGAAGCCAGCAGACAAATCGGTGCAGATGCATTTACTACGAACGCAGCCGAAGGCGTTAAGATTTGCCAGAGCTGGGTAAAATAAATATCTGATATTACAATATTTACACGCGAAGACGCTTCAGTTGAAGCGTCTTCTTGTCGATTTACTTCGAGGGTTCCTTCAAAAAGCTTAGGGCAATATCGCATACAACAGCGTGGTCTTCGGCGTTGAAGTAATCCGGTGTATTGGCATCGAAAAGAATATTGGCGCTTGTGGGGAACTCTTCGTCGCCATTCCAGAGAATAAAGGTAACATAAATGTTGTTCATAAACTGAAAACGGTAACTGAGGTCTCCATGCGTTGTTTTCAATGCGTTCAGCTTTGCCATGGCGTACTCCAGAGCTGGGAAATCCTTGCTGAACATCCTGACAAGCCTCATAATACACCGGCCGTAGAAATTACGGTAGTAGACCTGGCCGCCGGATACTTCCCGATACGTGATATCCTTTTCTGTAGGCGGTGTGCCCTGGGCATGGACCAGATAACGCAGGATTAATGTCTTGACCGGAAAGTTGGAAATTTCGGAGTGGTTGAAATCGCAGATTTCCCCTGAGGGGTAGGAGACAAAATAATTTCTGCCCATTAGAAGAACACGAAACTCTTGCTTTTGCCTGTCATAAACTGCTCCCGATTTCCGGGATATTTCCACAGGGTCACAATCCTTGAGTTTCGCGCGGATAAATTCATAATGCATCGGTGTATTGGACACGGTTTATTCCTTTACGCCTTTTCACTAATCAGGATTTTATGTTCTAAAAGTTTAATTTCCTGAATTATACCGTTAATCGTTTTTTCGTCTCCCAATAAACTTGTTAAAAAGATTTTCCCGGAGTCAATCTTCATGTTCGCAACATTTTCCATAAGCATTTTTTCTCCGTCAGGAGTTAGAACATAAGCATTCGATTCACACATACGATATCACCTTTCTTAACAGTTATTTTTATAGTTTTATTTCATTTAGACGATTTTACCTTGTTCCTTAACGGTTGGAAATCTTTCTATTTCAGTGTGGGGAAGGAAACAGGCGGATATAAATTCTCCCATGTAGGAGCTGTCGGTACTGAGTTCCAAGTAAGTCATATGAGAGGCAATATCCTCGGCTTTTTTTCTGGCGTTAGTACTTTGCAGGGTTAAATAGCTGCCCATCAAAGAACTATTGCCAAGATATTCAAACTTTTCAACCGGAAGGTCTGGGAAAAGCCCGATCGTAATCGAGTTGTTTATATTGATATTCGTGCCGATTCCGCCGGCAATATATATTTTGTCTATTGCGGAATAATCCATACCCATACTTTTTAATAATACTGCCACGGCAGAGTAGACAGCGCCTTTGGCCCGGATAAAGTTTTCCAGATCAATTTCCGTAATCGTGATATCTTTGGGGATATAATATTCTCCTCTAAAAGCCAACACAAATTCACCGATTCCATATTCATCAAAACGAATACGACGGGTTTTCAGATTGCGGTTCAGACGGCCCCGGCTGTCAATGATCCCTGCCCTAAACATTTCAGCTATGGCATCGATGATTCCTGAGCCACATAAGCCGAGTGGCAATTGATTGTCTATGGTATCTATCGCAGGCTCAAAAGTTTTCTTGTCAATTCTCACATTTTCAATTGCACCTGGTACCGCACGCATTCCCGAACTTATCTCTCCCCCTTCAAACGCAGGCCCGGCTGAACAGGCACAAGTAAGCAAGAAGTCTTTATTGCCAAAAACAATTTCGCCATTTGTACCCAAGTCCATAAAAAGGATATTTTGATCTTCCGACCACAGGCCGGAGGCAAGTACGCCGGCAGTAATATCTCCACCGACATAGCTTGAAACCGAAGGCAATATATATATAAGGCTTTCAGCATAGGCCTCTAGCCCGAGGTCGGCAGCTTTAAGGTATTCAGAATCAAGGAAAGCGGGAATATAGGGATCCTTCCGCAAATAATCTGGATAAACCCCGAGCATGAGGTGCATCATAGTTGTATTTCCGGAGGCGACCATCACGCTGATTTCGTCTTTGGAAACGCCTATTTCCTGTCGCATTTGCTTAAGCAAAGGATTAATTGTCTCTTTGATAATAGCATCGGTTAATTCCTGCAAGCCATTTTTCTTAGTTGCGTGGATAATTCTGCTAATCACATCAGCACCATATTTGATCTGAATATTTCCGGCAGAGGCTTTAGCAATAATCTTTCCGTTACAAAGATCGACCAGGAAGGCAGCTACAGATGTAGTTCCTACATCTATAGCTGCTCCATAGAGTCTCTCGGAAGTATCTCCGGGTTCAATATTGATAACTCTGATTCTCTCGCTGTTTTCTGCAAAATACGTTACGGTCACGTGAAAATCATTTTCTCTTAAAACATGAGGTGTTTTTTTAAAGATTGGTAGTTGGCAAATCACTTCGCGGTAAGCGCTGTTTTTAAGCAAATGTCTTTTAATTCTGTCCCAGTCGGAAATGCAGTCATCAAGGCTTGGCAGGTCTAATTTCATATAGGTCTTTTGCACAGGGGAGTTAAACAGGATATGATTATTGGTAGCCAAGTTAATAACCCTGTCAATGATCTGTTGATCTTTTGTTCCAGCCAAATCTTCAACTTTCATTCCGTTAAAGATAGATGTCTGGATAGCCGGCACCTCAATAGTGATATCACCGTTAATCTTGGAATTACAGGCTAAAACAAAACCCTGTGCCAATTCGGATTCCGTAATATGATGGTTTTTGCGAAAATTTACACTGCCTTTGAGAACCTTTAGCTTGCATTTGCCGCATGATCCCAGTCCATTGCAAGGTGCATCAAGGAAGATACCGGCTTTGCGGGCCGCATCAAACAGTGTCTCACCTAATTTGGCGATCACAACGGTGTTTTCAGGAATAAATTTTACTTTAAACATGTTGCTCCACACCCCTTTAAAGGACAGTCCTATGACAGTATTGCATAAAACTATATCAGCGGATCCATTGTTAGTGCAGGGTGACCTTTTTCACTTAGATACTCCAATACGGCTTCGGACTCTGAAGCAATGGTTTCATCGCAGATCATGTCAACAAAGTTGTCAATTCCGTACATTTCTTTGGCAGTTGCATTTAGTTTGTCAGCAACAAAATCTTTGAGCTCTTTCGGCATCCAGACAATACGTCCGGGACCGCCTTCAGCTGAAATAAACTTTTTGGAAGAAATAAACTGTCGGCCATGTCCCATAAATCCAGGAGTCTGAACACCACCACCTGTCATGGAAGCTAGTTCACCGAACGTCATGCCTACCGGAGATATGCTGGAGAATTCTCTGTTTACGATGACAATCCCATTGGCTTCCGGCATAATGCCGGCAATACATTCGAAGCAGCCACAGGAGGTCATCGGGTCTTCCAATAAGCTGTAGAGGGTGATGCGGCTCAAAGCCCCTTGCGAGTACTGTTCCACGGTTTTATTGACTTCCGGCCAGATACCTTTGACGGGATCATCAACAGGACCTTTGTTTATTGGCTGACAAGGACCGGTTGGGTCGAGTTCAAAAGTGGCTTTGGAATCAAGCCAGCTTACGGCACCGCATAGTCCCAGCCTTTCCGGTGTCACAATACAGACATGGGAAGGCGCAAAGGACTGGCATAGAATACAGGTATAAAAAGTATCGACACTTTCATCGGTCAGACTGGCAATTCGTTCGTCTCTTGCTGCATACTTGGGAATCACCTGCTGGGCCTTCACTTCTTTGACTTTGGCAGCATCAGTGATAATTGTAACCTGACATTTGTCGACGACTGCACCAAACTCATCCAGCATCTTGGCATACAGCACTTCACCAAAGTGACGAAGCCTGAAGCCTTTTTCGTAAGCATCTTTGCTGATGCGAACCCAGGTGGTATCCCTCTGCCCGACGTGCATGATACCTTCAATATAGTTCATAAAATAGTGGATTCTTCTTTCCAGAACCGGCTCAAAATCTGAATGCATGTTCTTTCCGGATACTTCGACCAGGACGGCTAACGGCATTCTTCCTGCTACCTGTTGCACGGTGTCGATATCGTCACCAATAATCCCAATCTTATGGTCTTCAATTTCACTGGCTTCTCTTTGCGCAACAAGCTCCCAGGACTCTGTTTTACTACCTCCGAATTCAACAAACATGGCATCTTTTCTGATTCTTTCACCTTCGAAAGCAGCGGCAAAAGCAACGGGAATCGGAATTTCAGTAATCTTAATTTTAATACCTCTGATTTCAAGTGAAGTTGCAGCCATTTTGTTGTAGTCTTTTTGGGTGATAAGCTTCATCGGAACTTCAGCAACATCCTGATCGGTTACAACCGGAAAGCCGAGGTTAATCGCAGCTGCACCTGCGGCAACTTTGTAGTTGCTTAAGGGTCCGACGGCATTGACAAAGGCTTTCAATCTTTTATACGTATAGCGCTTAAATTCTTCCCAGTCGCCAGGGGTCAGGGCACCGAAGATTAAAGCTGCGCGGATGGTTACCGTAACGACATGAATCACCGAGGTCATGTTATATCCCAGGGGCATGACTCTGAACTCAAGTCCTACTTTGACTCCACCTTCAATGGCCTGATCAATAACTTTACCGACAAGGAAGGTTAAAAGCCCTTTAGCTTGGTATTCTTTAATTACTTTGGCAGCTGATTCGGAATCCGGAAATTCGCCGATGATGACTGCCTGTCCCGGGATATCGTCTGTTACGAGACCAACGCCCCAGCCGCGGATAATCGCATCCGTGAGAAAACCCATACACGGAGCTTCATAGGGCTTTTCATCCATGACATACTTTAATGCTTCAATAATTTCCGAACAAACAGCAGCAGCCATACCGGCATTTTCAGCTTCTCTGAGTTGTTCTTTTTCCACGATCAGGCTTCTGACAAGATCTAAAGCGCCTTCAAGTTCTCCCAAGGTGCCTATTTTTTTGCCGGTAATGGCATAAATAAGGGACAGGGAGTAAGCAGTATCAGGAAAAGCAACCTTATGCTCTTTCCCTTTTAAGGAGATTGCTTTTACAACATATTCGGCAGCAGTATCGAGAGCTTGTTTTGCTCCTGCAAATACGGTGCTATATAAATTCATGTGTATTCCCCTTTCCGTAGAATTTCCCCAGGCAGTTGTATGACGGTGCTACTACGATTTATAGCTCCAGGTAGGAATCAGCATATAACATATTGCCCTTAATCATATCACAGGTTTTGATTGTCTCCATCAACCTCTGGTCGCAAGGGTTTACAATGGCTGCGGTTAGACCGCACTGCATTGCCATTGCACAATAGGTGGCATCAATAATTGGACGGACATGTTTTGGCGCACCATTGGATACGTTACTTAATCCGGCATTGGTTTTGAGGCCCATTTCCGTAATCTGACGGATAGTCTCCAGAACTTCCGATGCTTTTTCCTGCATTCCTTTGATCACCAGGAAAAGTGGGTCAAATAAGAGATCCATCGGGTCGATACCGAGCATCATTGCTTTTTCCAGCATTTCGGTGCAGTAGGTGATGCGCTCTTCAACGTCTGCAGGAATGCCTTCTTTGGCACACAGGGCAATGGCCATGGCATCGTTGGCGGCGGCAACTTCTAAGAGCCCCAGTCTCGGACCAGCATCGGCAGAATTGATAATCGGTTTGCCTTTGAAACGGTTGTAGACTTTGATACCGGCCTCAATTGCCTTTTTATTGGCTGTATCCAAACAAATTGGAACATTGTCAAATTCATTTTGCAAAAGCTGTACAGCCCAAGCCATAACTTCTTCGCCATCTCTTTCAGCAGGGCCGATATTCAGGTCAAGATATACGGCGCCAGCGTCAAGCTGCTCTTTGGCTCTTTGAAGAATGGGAGCAGGGTTGCGGTCAGCGATGGCTTGCCGAATAACCGGAGAAATACAGTGGATTCTTTCACCAATGACTAAAAATCTATCCATGTTAGGAGCACCTCCAAAATTTTTTATTGAAAACGGGATATCAGGTTAATTCGTACCTTTTTCAGGTTAGTTAATGCTTTCCATTGTTCTTAAGAATTTAGGAAGATGCATGGCCTCATCAGGACCTATAATGACTTCCCAGTCGGGAAGACTATCCTGAATGTCACCTTTCAAAACGGCAACCTTCCCAGGAATAATAAGCTTTCTGCACTTGGTTTTGCTCTCAATATCGGATTCTTTAATAAATTTGGCAATAACCGAGCCGCTGAATTTGCCTGCAGCCCATGCTGTCAGTACGGAGTAACCGCCGGCATCAGGGATTCCCATCCAGACTTGCACTTTGGATCTTTCCACTTCACCGGAAACAACAAAGTAAGTCAGGGCAAAGTCAACTGTAATCAAAACAGGGGAGTTATCGCCAGGATTATTGATTGGATAGAACTTCGGTTCAACTCTCATCGGTTTCTGCGGGTCAGTAAAGATATTCTGTCTTAAACCAAAGAGAGGAAGAGCGCGGGCGTAATCCATATCGTCCATAACGATAATGGAACCGTACTTCATGGTGAATAGGGAGGCCAGAGCAACTTCTAAAAATTTATCGCCTTTGGCCAGCTCGTTGACAAAGACGACAGAAGGATAGCCAAAGGTTCTATCCTGTTCTTTTAAAGCTGTTCTACGGATCTGCACAACGTTAGTAAAAGTTTCACGTGCGGAAGAGCTGCCGGCATCCAGTAACAATTCTTTGTAATCAAGTTTTTGTACAGCTTCAATTAGATCATATAATTCAGTAAGTGAGGGTGCTTTTAAGCCGAGAGGCAGTTTGAGATCTTTGACCAAATCAACCATTTCCTGATAGTTTTTGCTGTCAGCGCCAAATACAATCGGGAGTTCATCTTTAACTAGTTCTAAAGCATCTTTCAGCACAGAAACATCGGCGCATACCAGCATATAGGCTACTTTTAAACCGGAGGCTTTCACTTTGCTGACTAAAGAGAGATAAGCGTCTTTGTTGCCGGTATACTGCAGGGCAGCAATTTCAACTCTCATTTCTTCGCCGATCCGGATATAATCGACGTTTTTCATATTGGCGATCTTCGCATTAATTTGCTCCTGTGGCATCGCATCGGAAAGTAGTACAGCAAATCTGTTACGGTTCACAAAGGTTTTCTCGTGACGAAAAAGAACAGTTTCACCACCAAGTTTACATTCGGCTTCTCCCTTGCCGAAAGTTACGACCTTCATCAGGGGAGTAGTGGACTCAGAGAGTTTTGCCATCGCATCATCACTCATATGCGAGCATTTGCTTATTTCTGCACCGCCGGCCGCTACCTTCATTGCAAAAGCCATACAGGTAGGAAAGCCACATTCTTTACAGTTGGTTTTTGGTGTCAGCTTATAGATATCCAATCCGGACATTGCCATTTTCATTTTCCTCCTTGAATCAAAATTACAATCAGCGTCATTAAATATTTATTATTTCAGGCTATTCACGAAAGAACGGATCGTCTCTGCCGAACGTGGATGACGCAGGACAACAGCATCAGAACCGACGGCGATAACACCAGCTGCGGTGGAAACCTCCATGGCAATGCCACGCTCTTCCTGACCACCCCATTCCGGAGAATCTTCTTCAGTCGAGGCAACTTCTTTCACGTTCCAAGTATCAAAGCAAACCGGTGTAATAATCGGCATCTGTAAGGTCTTATCATTTTGACTCAAAGCGGCCAGTCTGATTCTGTCAATCGTTGAAGAAACATACTCAAAACCGTATCCGACAGGTGCGGTCCCGACATTCATTACAATATTTTCACTTTTGATTTCCAGTTGGTTGATCAGAATGTTTAATTGCTTAGCCAGGTTGATGTCAACCGAAGATTCGGCTGCTAATTTATGTTTATAGGCTGTTACGCCGGCTGCGGCAACAGTCTTATAGTTATCTTCAACAGCAGATAACAGAAGCACATTTTTACCTTCCAGTTCTTCGGCTACTTTTTCAAATAATTTAAGGTCTTTTTCATGATTTTGTGTCCCTGCAATAACAAGAGGCAGTTTAACCGCATTAGCAACTTCCTTAGCCAGAGCGACACATTCTTCAACAGGTTTATTCAGACCATTCGGATCTGCGCCTTCAAACCGTAAGCAAATGAAATCAGGTGTAAATTTTTCTTCCACACATTTGGCCCATTCTACTGCATTTTCGGCAACTGAACCATAGATTTCCTTAAGGCTGTTAATCCAATTTTCTGGGTAAACGTCGAGTATTTCCAAACCAATTTTTACACCACTGCCGGTATCACCGTCAAAACTGTAAAACGGAAACGCATTCTGTCCACCGAGCGCTATGGTGTTTTCCCCTGTCCCTAATTCCAAATTGTAAATGCTTCCACTATACTTTTGGACTGAGGTTTTAAAAGCCACTTAAATCTCCTCCTTCTTCTTATAAACCAATTATTTGGCAGATATCTTTAATTGCCCGTTTCGATATACTATCATCAGGCAAATTAACCAACGCTTTTCCCTGAGAATCATACGCATATACTAATGGGTCCAGAGCGATGATCCCCAGCAGTTCCAACCCCTGTAAGGAAATTTCTTTAGTAATTTCCTTGTTCAATTTTCCATCAGGGGCTTTATTGATAATTAAATATTGTTTAGCTACTTTCAGGCCAAGTTCTTTGACCAGCTTGTTGATTCGGCCAACGGCTTGAACACCGCGACGTGAGCAATCGCTAACCAGAATCAGGATATCAATATATCTTGCTGTCCCCCGGCTTAAGTGTTCCATGCCGGCTTCATTGTCAATCACAACATATCTGTATTTATCAGAGACCTTATCGAGCTGTTCCCGCAAAATCCCATTGACGAAACAGTAGCAGCCTTTGCCTTCGGATCTTCCCATGACGAGGAGGTCATAGCCATTTCCTTCGGTGATCGAGGTATTCAGCTGGTACTGAAGATACTGAGCTTTGGTCATTCCTCCGGGAAAACCATCGCGTATGGTTTCTCTTAAATTAACTTCTTCTCTGATTTCGCCAAGCGTAACTTCAATTGCTTCTCCCAGCACTTCATTCAAGTTGGCATTGGCATCAGCATCGACAGCAAGCACTGGCCCTTGCCCGTTTTTTACAAGGTAATCGATCAGAAGTCCTGTAATTGTTGTTTTCCCAGTTCCGCCTTTACCTGCTACCGCAATTGTTTTCCCCATCTAAAATACCTCTTTTCTATATCAAAGCATCGAGCTTAACTTTAATTGCTTTGACTTCCTCAATAATCTTGTCGTTCGTGAAGGGAGACTGGTTCGCCCGGTCAGAATTGACGACAGCTACGTTGTAGAAGATAAAGCCAAGGCAGGCTTCAGGATCAACATTTTCAAGGACATACGCTTTGTCCACATCATTTTTGATCTTGTTGCCCACGGCATAAATCTTCGGTATGCCGATATCGGAAGCCAGTTTCTTGATCTTATGGTAAGTCTGGAGGCTTCTTGCTCCTGGTTCGACAACCACAATAAAGGCGTTTACACCCTGGGCTGTTCCTCTACCGAGATGCTCAATTCCGGCTTCCATATCCATAACGACAACATCTTTGTTTTGCAGGACCAAATGAGAAGTAAGTCTTTTCAGCAGGACATGTTCCGGGCAAACGCAGCCGCTGCCGCCGCTTTCAACAGTACCCATCGTCAACAGATTTACACCGTTGTAGCGGGTACAGTATTTGTCTGGGATATCATCTACCTGTGGATTTAATTTGAACATTTTACTAAAGGAATCGGTCGGCGTGCTTGTTCTTTCTGCAATCAGGTCTTTCATTTCAGCAATGGGTACGATCTTGGAAATAATCTCGTCAGGAAAACCAAGGGCTAAAGCCAAATTGGCATCAGGATCAGCATCAACCGCCAGAACCCGGTAGCCTTCTGTTGCATACAGCCTGCTTAGGATGGCTGCGAAAGTTGTTTTCCCGACGCCGCCTTTGCCTGTAATTGCTACTTTCATCTAAATCACCCAGACGCATTATTTATCTTTTATATTTCTGTTCTTTAAAAGCCGGCAGGAGTTAAATCATCATAGCCGGTAACATTCATTCTCTGAACGTTAAGCGCTTCGACTTTGCTTCTCTTTTCTTCAATTCTGGCTAGCATTTTTTCTGCAGCTACAGCCGGATCTGTTTCAAAGTAGAATTTTGCACCTACCCAGTCTTCCAGTCTGTTGGTCAGAATATCTGTGACTTCCGGGCTTCCGGTTACCGGAGGAACAACGCCCAGAAAGGTATCGATTCCAGAGCTCACCACGTAGGTTCCGATGGCGACAGCTTTTTCGGACATCCATTCCGGAGCTGCACCGACAACCGGCAGTTCGCTCATATCGAGTCCCAGAATTTTAGCTACTTCACCAACCAGCTCGAGAATACGGCTGTTATCAACACAGGAGCCCATATGCAAAACAGGAGAGATATCGGCTAGCTCGCATACTTTCTGCAAGCCTACTCCGCAATACTTGACAGCATCTTTGCTTAAGAGACCCGCTTTGGCAGCAGCCTGGGCTGCACAGCCGGTAACAACAACGATAACGTCATTAGCGAGCATCTTTTTAATGATTTCAATATGGCTGTGATCACCTTTCACCTTCGGGTTGTTGCACCCAACGACACCGGCAGCGCCTCTTAATACACCTGAAACTAAGCATTGAGCCAATGGTTCAAATGTGCCCGGTTTATGTGTATAAGAATTGACAACGCGGTCTAACTGGCCAATAATAGCCTGGTTGCTATAACCGATCGTACCAGTGGATTTGTGTATTGGAATGGAGACTTTTTCATGCTTCCTATTTTTATAGTTCTCTACTGCTTCCCGAATTATTCTCTTTGCACATTCATAAGCATTGGCTTCATCAAATTCGATGTGAATAGCGTCTTTAATTTTAGCAATTTTGGAAGTCGTAATAAATTTGGTATGGTAGCATTGAGCCAGGTTCGCCAGGGCAGGGAAGATACATTGAACATCAACGATCATGGCTTCAACGGCTCCGGTAATAATCGCAAGCTCCTGCTGGTTAAAGTTCCCGGCAATTTTAATGCCGTGACGCATAGTGACTTCATTCCCGGTACAGCAAACGCCGACCAGATTGATGCCTTCTGCGCCGACACTCTTGGCCAGTGCTTTCAGCTCAGGGTCATCAGCAGCAACAACGATCATTTCGGACAGACTGGGCTCATGTCCATGAAGAACAATATTGACCATGGTTTTATCAATAACACCCATATTGGCTTCAATTTCTCTTGGCATCGGGGTTCCAAAGATAATATCGCTGAATTCGGTACCGATATAGGAACCGCCCCAGCCGTTAGTTAGGGAAGTCCGCATGGAAAGATTGATCATGCTTTCGGCATCTGCAGTGCATCCCATAGTGGTTGCATGCATGATGGAAACAACTTCACGGTCGAGAGCATCGGGCATAATGCTATTTTCTTTCCAAACATTTTTCCGCTGTTCTGGAGCACTCGGCGGAATAACCATTGAACCGAAAGGCTTGCCAAAATCATTTAGAGCGGCTTCCGCTACTTCATGGGCAACCTGATAAATATCTTTGTCTTCGGTACTTACGCCCCATCTAGCTGCAACATTCAGTAATTTTTTCTCATCACGGATTTGATAATCTCCGTTCGGACTCGTCATGTGAAGCACGTGAGCAATATGTCTGGCGTGGTCGGAGTGTGCAGATGAACCTCCTGCTACCATTCGGGCATAATGCCTGGAAGCAATAACATCCGCAGTGGCGCCGCAAATACCTTTTTGAACGCCTTTTCCTGGAATGGGGCTGACGCGGCAAGGACCCATGGTACAAATACGGCAGCATACACCTTGTTCGCCAAAACCACATTGGTTTTTAAGAGCGGCTTTCCTGTCCCAGAGTGTTTCGCAACCGTCATTCCGGGCTTTGGCGTAAAGTTCTCGAGTAGCTAAATCTACCGACAGTGTTGTTTCGTCCAGTAATTTTTTCTCATCCTGTAATTTTTCGTCCATTGCGTTTCCTCCTTCAATAACTATACGCTGTCTTGAAATCATTTAGCTGCTACAATCGTTAGTAATAAAAAGTGTAGTGTACAGAGTTATTTAAACTTAAAATTGGGAGTTTATGAATAAATTCACAAACATTTTTAAGGATTAAGAGTTTTATCTCTGGCAGTAAATATATAAAGCACTTCATAAATCCAAGATTATTATAGTATGAAATTTTTTGGAAATATATTGATCTGCTGTTAATGAACGAAATCGGGGGGTGAATAGCAATAATTTAATTCCTAACAGCATGTTATATATATACTTGTATAATCTGTATATTATTGTATATACAATAATAATTGCGTTTTTCCTAATATTTTTTAGTCCATCAGCAGTAGTAGCTTTAAGACCAATTGTGGCATTGCTCCAGCAACCAAAGCAAAATCATAATTCCGCAATCTGACAGATATTTCAAGAAATATAATCCAATTCTTTATTATTAAGGTTTAAAGCACTGATTCCGTTTACAGTGGCCAGTTCCAAAACGGCATGTTTGCTTATTCCTGTCATAACCATGTGACCGACTTCATCATAGAAACCTTTATGGTGGGATACCCCGTATGAACCCGCATCGCTGCCAACGGCGATCTTTACGCCTAATTCAAAGGCTTTTTTGACCAGAGCTTTCTGCGTATCATAGATCCGGGCAATATTCGGTAATTGGTTTGTAAAGCGGCTGCCTCTTGTAGCAATCAGGTTTCCCAAAGGTGCTAACGTAGGAATCCAGATGGTATCATGTTCCAGCATCAGTTGCAATTCATTTTCTGTAAGGAAATAACCATGTTCAATTGTATTTGCACCTGCTTTCACAGCGATACCAACTGCTTCTGCCGAGTTAGTGTGGACCATTATGGGAAGGCCTTGGTCCTTTGCTGTCTGTATCATGTAGTACATTTCATCAAAACTGAAATGTAAACCGTCAACTTTCCCGAATTGATCAAAATCTACAAGGCCAGTCAGTAGTATCTTAAGATGATCAGGCTTTGAAGCAAGCAGCTTTTTAAAAACACTCTTGAAATCAGCCATATCGGCAACCGGTTTGCCCAAAAAGCTGCCGTAGCATCCTTGCTTGTAGATCGCAAAACCAGGCGTCCGGAGAATCATTCCTTCTTCAAGGGCCAGTTCCCTGGCCAAAAGAGATACATTTAAGTTATCTCCTCCGTCACGCAGTGCGCAAATGCCCATTTTTTTATATTTTCTAAGAACATTGGTGATTATAATTGAATTGGGGTTATTTTTGTGCTGCAGACGTGCCTCTTGAAAATCTATTCCATCCAAAGCCAAATGAACATGGGCGTCAACTAATATGCTTTTAATCATTTTTTCACCTGGTTTCGAAAGGTTTTGCAAACCACCAGAAAGGGGACGCCTTTCTGGTGTCACAACATTTTACTTCTTTTGGCTATCTTTATTTCACAGGACCAATTTTGCCTTGTCTGAAAGCAGTGCTGTACTTTCTGCAGTTCTTGTCTTTACCCATTAATGCTTCGGTCGCGAGCAGGGTCGCAATCATATCTCTGCTGCAGGGATCCATAATTGCAGAATCCATACCAAAGAAAGTAGCTAGAGCCAGAAAGTTCTGATTGACAACTTTTCTTAAAGGCATTCCGAAGGAGATGTTGCTCAAACCGGAAGTGATTTTAATTGTTGGGTACATTTCTTTGATTCTTGTCATGCTTTCATTAAAGGAGTACATAGAATTGTTATCAGTAGACAAAGCAATAACTAATGGGTCGACATGCATCCTGTCAGGAGTAATATCATATTTAGCAGCTTCCTCAACCATTTGCTTGGCAATTCCGACTCTGGTGTCAACGTCTTTGGGAATTCCGTCGTTATCACAAGTCAGCGCAATGACTTCCCAGGTCGTTCCCTTGATCAACGGGAAAATAACATCACATTTGTCGCCTTCCATGGAAACGGAATTGATAAGTCCTGGTCTCTTGGCATATTTAAAAACGGCTTCAATTGCACGCGGATTTGGGCTATCAATACAGATCGGAGTGTCAACGGCATCCTGAACAATATCCATTAACCATTTCAGTGTTTCAACTTCAACATCAGGTGATGTGCTGGCACTGACATCTAGGTAGTGGGCGCCGTCATTGGTCTGGTCAATCGCACGTTGGCGGATAAAGTCAGCATCTCTTTCTTCAATCGCTTTTTTCACGATAGGAATCGTACCATTAATTTTTTCACCAATAATAATCATTTATAAAGTGCACTCCTTTATGAAATTGTATATACAAGTATACGCTTAGAGTTTAACATTATTTTTACATACGGTCAATATTTTTTTCGACAATGTATGTTGTATTCTAAAGGTAAAAGTATTCTAAATATTTTATCTTTTATGGGCTATTTGAATTACTGGGTCAGCATGGTTTATCAGTATTTTTTCTGGCTGCCCGCAGACAGTTTTTCATCAAAATCGCGGTGGTAATCGAACCTACGCCGCCCGGTACAGGGGTGATCGCACTGACTTTGTCCACGACTGCATCATAATCGACATCCCCGCACATCTTGCCGTCTCCGGCATCGTTAATGCCAACGTCGATGACGACAGTGTTTTCGGATACGTATTTGTCATCGATCATTTTAGCTCTGCCCATCGCAGCGATGATGATGTCTGCTTTTTTCGCAATTCCGGCCATATCTTTGGTCTTGGAATGACACATCGTTACGGTCGCATTTTCTTTTAAGAGCATCATGGCCAGCGGTTTGCCCACAACGAGGCTTCTTCCCATGACAACAACATTCGCACCGCTAAGATTGTAGCCGTAATGGCTCAAGGTTTCCATACATGCTGCGGGCGTGCAGGGCAGGAGTCCACTCATATCGCCTTCAAATACTTTGGCCAGGTTCAGCGGATTCATGCAGTCAATGTCTTTATCTGCCGAGACCAGGTGCTTGATGACTTCTTCGTCCAGCTGTTTTGGAAGTGGACGGAACAGCATGATGCCATGAACAGTACTGTCATTGTTGACTCCAGTCAAGACTCTTGTGAATTCTTCCATGCTGATATTTAAGTCTAAAGGATAGGTCTTGGTCGCAATGCCAAGGTTTTCACAGTTTTTAATAATGCTGTTTTCATAGTAAACGTCGTCCGGACGGCTGCCAACGCGGATAATACCAAGAGTAGGGTTGATGCCTTCAGCTTTTAAAGACGCAACTTCCTGCTGGAGGTTTTCTTTCATAGCCTGGACGACCGGTTTGGCGTTAAGGATCTGACTCATGCTTATTTACCTCCTGTAATGGCGTTCTGGACTTCAGCAAAAATACGGTCCGCTTTAGCTGTATAGGTGGTAACCAGTTCATTCAATTCGGTTTCGATCTTCTGTTTCAGATACTGGTCTTTCATAATCTGGGTGTTTATCAGAACGTTCAGTTTTGCACCTTCGAGCGCTGCTTTCAGAAAAGTTACGCCGACTCCAACGTCGCTGATTGCAATGCGGGTGCCTTTTTGAGCGAATTCTTCCTGTAGGTTGATGCCGTCAGCACAGCATCTGGCAATATCAAGCGGTACGAGCGTCGCTTTAACCAAAGCGGTCTGGAGCGTTTCTTCTTTAATTCTGATTTCTTCTTCGTTATTCTTGGGAAGTCCATAAGCCTGGGACAGCGGGTAGAAGGCATCTGCATCTTCCTTGACCAGGGCCTGCAATTTTTCAATAATTTTTTGGCCTTTTTCCATGAGTACCAGTACATCGGCTTCGACATCGGCATATTTCTTTTTGCCAACGGTCAGGCTTCCTACCATGACACCTAACGCCATGCCGATGGAGCCAACATAAGCAGAAGCACCACCGCCTCCGGGAATAGGCTCTTTAGAGGACAAAGCAGTTACAAAATCTATACAGCTCTTATTCAACATTCGAATCATCTCCTTATTCTTTAATATGGGGCAAGTCTCCGTAATACATAGCCGCTTTCGGCTGTTGTGACCTCCGCGGCGCAAAAAGCTGCGCTCCGCATCTGCGCCGTTGACGCTGTCTGTATCTTAGAGAATAGTCTCTGGATTAAGAAGAGTTTTATTTTTTCTAAAATGTAAGGTTTTTTGTACTTATAGAATGAGATGGTAGTACGAAGCTGCCATCTCATTCTTATTACTAACTGATATGAAACTTGTTCTTAGAATAAGCCGGAAATCTTGCCGGTGCTGTCAACGTCAATGTTTTCAGCAGACGGTACTTTCGGCAGTCCGGGCATGGTCATGATGTCTCCGGTCAGAGCTACGGCAAAGCCTGCTCCAGCAGAAATTTTAACGCCACGGATAGAAATTCTGAAGCCTGAGGGACGTCCCAGTTTCTTTTGGTCATCCGATAGGGAGTACTGGGTTTTGGCCATGCAGACCGGAACATCACGATAGCCGATTTTTTCGATGTTATCGATATCGGCAGAGCTGGTCCCGATAAAGTCAACGCCGTCAGCACCATAGATTTTGGTGGCAATCGCGGTGATTTTGTCTTTGAGTCCCATGTTAAGGTCATAGGTAAAGTTGAAGTTTTTCGGGCTGTCTATGATGCGCAGAACTTCTTCAGCCAGTTTCGCACCACCAGGGCCGCCTTTTTCCCAAACTTCGGAAAGGGCTACATTAACACCGAGTTTTTTGCACTCGTCTTCAATCATTGCCAGTTCAGCTTCGCTGTCGGTTGGGAACTTGTTGATTGCAACAACGGCAGGCAGACCAAAGTTGATGGTGACGTTTTCGACGTGTTTTAAGAGGTTCGGCAAGCCTTTTTTAAGAGCCTCCAGGTTTTCTTTGTTGAGATCAGCTTTGGCTACGCCACCATGGGATTTGAGCGCGCGAACGGTTGCAACAATAACAACGGCTTCCGGACGCAGGCCACTTAAACGACATTTAATATCAATAAATTTCTCAGCGCCGAGGTCAGCACCGAATCCAGCTTCGGTTACAACATAGTCGCCAAGTTTTAAAGCCATCTTGGTCGCCATAACACTGTTGCAGCCGTGAGCAATGTTCGCAAACGGTCCGCCGTGAATGAAAGCTGGCGTATGTTCAAGAGTTTGTACAAGGTTCGGTTTTAAAGCATCTTTCATCAGGGCACCAACAGCACCTTGACACTTCAGTTGACCGGCAGTTACGGGTTCACCGCTTCTGTTGTAGGCGACAATGATTCTCTTAACTCTTGCTTTGAAGTCGTCAATATCGCTGGATAGGCACATGATCGCCATGATTTCAGAAGCAACCGTAATGTCAAAGCCGTCTTCTCTCGGAGTGCCATTGGCTTTGCCGCCAAGTCCGTTGACAATGGAGCGGAGCTGGCGGTCATTCATGTCCATGCATCTTTTCCAAGTAATTCTACGGACATCGATATCCAGCGCGTTGCCTTGTTGGATATGGTTGTCGAGCATCGCTGCAATCAGGTTGTTGGCAGCACCGATGGCATGAAAATCACCTGTGAAGTGAAGGTTGATATCTTCCATTGGTACGACCTGAGCATAACCACCGCCAGCGGCGCCACCTTTGACACCGAATACAGGGCCTAAGGATGGTTCGCGTAGTGCAATGACAGTTTTTTTGCCGAGATAATGGAGAGCATCTCCTAAACCGACGGATGTCGTAGTTTTACCTTCTCCGGCAGGAGTCGGGTTGATGGCAGTAACAAGAATCAGTTTGCCATTCGGTGTGTCCGCTTTTTGATTTAATAAGTTGTAGTCGACCTTGGCTTTGTATTTGCCATAGGATTCCAGATAATCCTCGGGGATTCCGAGTTCTTTTGCTACATCTAATACAGGCAGCATGGTTGATTCCTGGGCGATTTCAATATCACTTTTGAAAGCCATTGGTTTTCCCCCTTTTTTTAATTATGGACATTTTGCTTAACTTTATTTAGATTTTACGTAAGCACCATCAAATTTTTTCTGAACAAGATGGTCTACATCCAAAACAGTAGTGGACTTCTTTTTGTACATGAAGCTCAGCCAGTAAATAAGTCCGACAAATATGCTCCCGCCAACGATATTTCCGAGTGTAACAGGAATAAGGTTATTCACGACAAACGTTTCCCAGTTAAGGTGAGCAAGTTTTTCAGGTGTTACACCGAGCGTTGCAGCCTGGGCCACCCAGGTCGGGTTGACTTTGGCAAGAATGCCGGCAGGAATGTAATACATATTGGCAACACAGTGTTCAAAACCAGAAGTAATAAACAGCCAGATCGGAAAAAAGATAGCAAGAAGTTTACCAGTAATATCCTTCGCGGCATTCGCCATCCAAACAGCCATACAAACCAGCCAGTTACACAAGATTCCCATGAAGAAAGCTTTCGGGAAAGTCAGGCCCGTCTTATATGCGGCAACTTTGATTGTAAACCCTCCCAGTAGACCTGAGGAAAAGTCAAACTGGCCGGAGTAAAGGATAAACAAGACGACAAGCATGGAACCAATAAAGTTCCCGATATAGACAATCGTCCAATTCCGCAGCATTTTTAGCCATCTTGATTTCTTTTCCATACAAGATACCACAATCAGGGTGTTTCCGGTGAATAATTCAGCTCCGGTGATAACCACCATCATCAGTCCTGTGGCAAATAAGGCACCAGCAAGTGCTTTGCCTAAGCCAACAGAAGTGATGGTGTGAATGGCAGTATTAGAGCCTTCCGCCGCGAAGGCAATAAAGGCTCCCGCTAGTATTGCCAACAGCAGCAATTTCAATATAGAAGAATTCGTTTTATTCTTTCCATATTCTACAAATCCCTCAGTAATCTCTGAAGGAGTTTTATACATTTTTTCCATTCTCCTACCCCTATTATAAGTGTATTTGAACTGATTTAAAAGGTCATAAGGTTTAAAGGATGGTTACAAAGACCAAATGCCTTTAAACTAAAGCACTTTATTCTTTTTCTTTGGACTTTGTTCTAGGTCTAATGCCAAGTCTTTCCGCAGAGTGGTCCTGGCCTTCAAAAAAGTTTATCCAGCCTGAAGTATGCTGTTTTTCCCAATTGTAAGGGCTCACATGATAGGAATTCAGCTTTTCTTCCTCAGAATAGCCTTTTAAGCGGTAATAGGCTTTGACCCAAATGCACTTTTGCTTGTCCGGATAAACTTCACACCAGCCGTTGTAGCTTCCTTCACATGGGCCGTTCCGTTGGTTCTTGGGACAGTTGCCCATTGGACAGACATAGGCTACATCGATCAGCGCACAGTCACCGCAGTCCTGGCAATTGTACATGCAGGATTTGGCGAGATGCTCAATGCCGTGGAAAGGTTTTTCCAGCGCAGAGTCCTTTATGGCATGACAAAATCCGCGCATAAAGCCAAACATTCCTTTGTTGGGTTCAAACATCATCTTGTGAACAACTCTAGACATCTTATAATTCAAATCAAAGCTCTTCTCATAATTGTTGTAGTCATTGGATTTTTGATCAGTATTCAATCCGGTCTTTTCATCTTTGGCGTAAACATAGAAACCGTTTTTTTGAGGATAGTCAAACTCCCGAATATAATCCTGCCAGTTGGCGGTCAATTCGTTTCCACGGTCAATAATATATTCAACTTGTTCATACGTTGTATTATGCCCGCCGAGATGAACGCCTTTGTAGCCCATACCTTTCAGGATAGCAAAGAGCTTCGCTGCCCTATCAAGCATGGCGGCAACACCCTTGTCACTGCTTTGTTTTTCCTGTTCCAGTTCAGCAACAAGTTTGTCCGTAACAATACATCCGGGGACTTTATTCATACTCATTGCTTTGGCAGCGCCATAAGTCAGCAGGTAAATATTTCCCATTAGACACCCGGGCAGGTTATTGTGCTTCATAAATTGATAGAGTTCGTGGTACTTTCTGACATCGTAGCCAACTTGGGGTATAATGAACTGAGCACCATTCTCAATCTTCTTTTTGAGCTTGGTGTACTGGAGCATTTGCTCGGCTTCGGTGGCTTTAAAAGGTGAAACAGCAGCACCCGCAAACAGATGGGTTGGCTGAAGTTTATGGATACCTCTAACTGTGGGAAGTTCCAACCCGTCATTCATCTTGGTGATAAAGGCCAAGAGCTGAGTGGAATCAAGGTCAAAAACCGGTTTGGGCCGTCCGAAGAAATTACCTGGATCATAGTCGCCGGTCAGTACCAGTAAGTTATGGAGCCCCGAACGTTCCAGGGAAAAAAGCTGGCTTTCCAGTTGCGTACGGTTTTTGTCCTTGCAGGCAACGTGAATAATTGCATCGATGCCTAAACTTTTGATTTCCTTGCCAATGCCCTCAGGATTAATGCCCACACTTCCACCCGGGTTGTCAGTCAGACTAACAGCATGGACCTTTTTCCCTTTAGCAGCTTGTTCCGCCAATTGAAGCGCTTTTTCCTGAGAAACTTCTTTAGAGCCGCGGCCGGGTACGAGTTCCCATGTTACAATAAACTCATTGTTGTCCTGTATTGCTTTACGAAAAGTGTTCTCCATAAGTATCCCCCTTTCCAATTATTCTCGAAAATCTAACATGAAAATAATAAATAAAAAATAAAGAAAATAAAAAGAGATAATTGTGTCCAAACAATGTATACTATTGTATATACAGGGATTTTGCTTACTTTAATATATCATCCGAATTTTCAATAGTCAATATATTTAAAAGACAAAAAATAAGAGATTTTTTAGAAAATAATTTCTATATCGACAATAGCCTGAAAACTACCGACTTGTAATGAAGGAAAGTTACGTTTTATAATATGATATGTTAGAATGATTTTTTGGAAAAAGACGGTTGTCCTTCGCTGAAAATGGCAGGTTTCATTATAACAGAAAGGAAAACAATATGATGAAAAAAGTTCTATTTCCAAACCAGAATAAAGAAATCTTATGCCAGGAGAATGATACGGTTGCTGTTGCCTGTTCAGGTCTTGGATATCCGCTTGATCTTGTATGCGGAGGAAAAGGTACATGTAAAAAATGCACAATTGAAATAGAAAGGGACGGCATACGGCAGGAAGTATTGGCGTGTCAGGAACCAGTAAGCGACGGCTTGATCGTTTATCTTGAATATGAAGACTATAAACATGAAGCCTCAATTTTAACGGATCGTATTGAAACAGAGCTAAATATTGATCCGCCAGTTAAAAAGATCTTTATCGATAAGAAGTTTCTAAAAACACCGTTCTATTACGGGGACTGGGAACATATTCAAGCCACGGTTCCATTCCGGATTAATACGCCAGCCTTATGCCTTCTGCAAAAATTATCACTGCTGATGCAGAAGCAGGAAATGACAGGCATTACTTTGGTCTTAAGAGACGAACAGCTGCTTGATATTGAGCAGGGCGACACCTTAGCCAGCAATTATGGATTTGCCGTTGACCTTGGGAGTACCTCTGTTGTGGCTTACTTATATGACCTTAATAGCGGCAAAAAAGTAGGGGTATATTCTGCCTTAAACGGTCAGATTACGGAAGGTGCAGATGTTATATCTCGCATTATGGTGGCGATAAATAATCCTGAAGGGCTAAAAATTCTTCAGCGTAAAGTGGTAGAGACCATTAACACCCTGATTCTGGAAGCGATACAGCAAAACCGGATCAGCGCCGAAAGTATCTATACAATGGTGATTTGCGGCAACAGTGCCATGCAGCACCTCTTTTTAGGCTTACATCCTGGATCTCTTGGCAGGACGCCTTACACCAATACGATTTTAAATGAAGTGTTAACAGCAGCACGGGAGTTGAACCTTAACATTCATCCCAATGCTGTTATTGATTTTTTACCTTTGATCGGGGGCTTTGTCGGAGCGGATACTTTGGCTGTCCTGCTAGCTTTGCCTGAAGGGGAACGTCAGGGGAACAGGTTGATTATTGACCTTGGAACAAACGGTGAAATTTTATTGGGGAACGAGAAGAAGTGGCTAGCCACTTCAACTGCTGCTGGACCAGCCCTCGAAGGAGCAACGATCCGCTTTGGAATGCGTGGAACAAACGGAGCCATCGAACGGGTAAAACTGTCGGAAGGTAAAATTAAATTAAAAGTAATTGGCGGAGAACAGCCCAAAGGGATTTGTGGCTCCGGTATCGTTGATGCGGTTGCTGAAATGTTGAAAGCCGAGCTGATCAGTAAAGAAGGCAGACTGCTGCCTCCCGACAATTATTTAAAAGTTTGCCGGCCGGAAAATCAAAGATTTGCTGATTATCTGGCAAAAATTGACGGTGTCAGCGTCTTCTACCTGATGGATGAGGGGCACGATGATAACGACCGAATTTACATCAGCCAAAAGGATATTCGTGCTGTACAGCTAGCCAAAAGCGCCATTTATACAGGATGTATGCTATTAATGAAAGAATATGGGCTGAAAGGAGAAGATCTCGAGGAAATTCTGATTGCGGGGGCCTTCGGCAACTATATTGACGCTTCAAGTGCTCGGGTACTCGGTTTGTTCCCCAATTTTCCGAATGCACCCATCCGGTCCATCGGCAATGCGGCAGGAGCCGGAGCATCGAATTTCCTACTGTCCAGAAATATACGGATAAATACGAGGAGGGATCGCTATTCATCCTTACAGCAATTATGGACAGCCGGACAGCAAATGGATAGAATTTGCCACTAAGAGGCTGCTTAAGTACGGAAAATAGACGGGTGGGAAGAGTATCCTTTATCCCCGCTGCTATTTTGTCCCAGAGAGTAGTGGTACAAAGCGGCAGTAGTCATCCCAGTTGTCAATATAGCCTTCGGGATTTGTACTGGTCTTTTGTCTAACCAGTAAACGCTGACAGGCTAGCCCTTCATCAGCCTCAAGCGGGACAACGATTCTCCCTCCGACATCGAGTTGTTCAAGCCAGGAATGTTCAATGACTGGTGCTGCTGCCGTTACAATGAGCCCCCGGTACGGCGCATTCGGTTCATAGCCATTTCGGCCGTCAGCAATAATACTGCAGATTGGATAGTTCAGCTGTTCAAATAATATTCGAACTTTAAGGGCGAGCGCTTCGATTCTTTCGATGGTTGTCACGGCCATACCCATCTGGGCAAGCAAAGCAGACTGATATCCGGAACCCGTACCTATTTCAAGGACTTTGTCCCCAGGTTCTAAAGCCAATAGTTCGGTCATTTTAGCGACAATAAAGGGCTGGGAGATTGTCTGCTTCTCTCCAATCGGAAGTGGTTCATCATCATAACTGTAGGGCCATAAATCTTCAGGAATGAACAAATGTCTGGGGATTTTTTTAATGGCGTCCAGGATGCGTTTGTCATGAACTCCTTGAGGAGCTACATACTTATCAACAAGTATGGCTGCTTTTTCCTGCCAATTTTGCATAGCCTAACACTTCTTTCCTCAGATAATTCTGGTTGCCGCGTTCATCTATTCAGCTTAATCGGGCACTGATTGGAACTATTTTGGCCTGTTTTCTCATTAATTATAGTATAATAAAATTATTTGCGGAAAGTATTCGGGCTTTGGCTCATTAATGAACTGGTTAATGGAGGAACACAAATGGTCCAAAAATATATTATTGCGCTCGATCAGGGGACAACAAGCTCACGGGCTGTCGTTTATAACCATGAAGGAATGATTGTAGGCAAAGTCCAAAAAGAGTTTACCCAGATCTATCCGTTCCCGGGGTGGGTTGAACATGATCCTTTAGAAGTCTGGGACACCCAGCTGGCTGCTATCAGAGAGGTGCTGGATCAGACGAACATAGATCCGGATGATATTGTTGGGCTAGGGATAGCAAATCAAAGGGAGACAACTGTGGTTTGGAACCGTTTCACCGGCAAACCTGTCTATCATGCGATTGTCTGGCAATGCCGTAGAACGACGGAACTTTGCGAGCAGATACTGAACAGTACTTTAAATGAGTATATATCAGATGTGACTGGCCTTGTTGCGGACGCTTATTTTTCCGGAACAAAAATCCGCTGGATCCTTGATCATATTCCGGATGGCCAGACGATGGCTGAAAATGGAGATTTGCTTTTTGGCACAATAGATAGCTGGCTCGTCTGGAACCTTACCAAGGGCCGGCTGCATATTACGGATTACAGTAATGCCTCCCGGACCATGCTCTATAATATCAGGGAACTAGCGTGGGATGACAAAATATTATCTTATCTGAACATACCCAGACGACTACTGCCGGAAGTCTGTCCGAGCAGCCGCTGCTATGGTGTAACAGATTTTTCAATATTTGGCGCTGAAATACCGATAGCGGGCATAGCTGGTGATCAGCAAGCTGCACTTTTTGGGCAGGCCTGCTTTACAGAAGGAATGGTCAAAAATACCTACGGTACAGGTTGTTTTATCCTGATGCATACTGGTAGAAATATGATCCGGTCTCAAAATAAACTGCTTACGACAATTGCCTGGGGAATTGATAACGAGGTGGAATACGCGCTGGAGGGCAGTGTATTTATTGGCGGAGCAGTCATTCAGTGGCTTCGTGATGAACTTGGATTGCTGAAAACTTCTGCTGAAAGTGAATATTATGCAACTCAGGTCAAAGATACGAATGGCGTCTATATTGTTCCAGCCTTCGTCGGACTCGGTGCACCGTACTGGGATATGCATGCCCGTGGTATAGTGACCGGACTTACTCGGGGCACAAACCGTTTTCACCTTGTAAGAGCCGCGCTGGAGAGCATTGCTTATCAGACAAATGATGTTCTTACGGCAATGGCTAAGGATACCGATATCCCTCTTAAGGCCTTGAAAGTAGACGGCGGTGCAGCTGATAATAATTTCCTGCTGCAGTTTCAGGCGGATCTCAGCGGGATCCCGGTTGAACGGTCAGAAATTTGCGAGGTTACGGCTTTGGGAGCAGCATACCTGGCAGGTTTGGCAGCCGGATACTGGAAGGACAAGGAAGAGCTGAAAGGCCTCAGTAAAGAGCGCCTTATTTTTGCTTCGAACATCACCGAATCTGAGCGTCAGCAATGCCTGAGCGGATGGAAAGCGGCAGTCAGCCAGGCGACCTATCGGACGGTATGACGAGATTATGAACGGAAATACAAATAAAAGATATATTCAGATAATATTTATTGGCGTATAGGTTTCTTTTTTCCCCTCAGTCGTAGTAAAATAGTCTTGCTTGATTTTTTGCACAGGGCAATATCATTATTTTCGGGAGTAAAGTGGAAGGCAAAATGGAATACCTTAGTATAGGCAAAAGGCAAATTGAATATGAGCTTCGAAAAAGCAGCAAAGCAAAAAGACTGATTGTTACCATCAAACATCAGAAGTTAAAGGTTTCTGTTCCTGCCGAAATTACTTTCACCCAGGCTAGACGATATCTGGAAAGCAATAAAGAACTGATATTGAAGCACATCGAAAAGCAAAATCCAGCAGAAGGGAAAACTGCTGCGAAGGAATATGTTTCAGGTGAAAAACTACTGTACAGGGGGAGGCATTATCCTCTATTGATCGAAGAAAAGGCCGGACCCGGATCAGCATCGTTTATTGGAAGCAGGATCGTTGTAACCGTCCCACCGGGATTATTAAAAGAGAAGAAAAGTCAGTCAACCAAAAAGATACTGGAAGAATGGTATATGCGGCAGGCCCAAAAGCTTCTTCCTGAACAGGTCGAATATTATGCCAGACAGCTGGATATTACCTACCAAAAACTTAGAATTAAGGATCAAAAAACAAAATGGGGAAGCTGCTCAAGCAAAGGATACATTAACTTAAATTGGCGCATTATCATGGCACCAAACCAGGTTGCGGCTTATGTGATTATTCATGAATTGGCTCATCTAAAGTACATGAATCATTCCAAGGAATTCTGGTCGTTTGTAGAACATTATCTGCCGGACTATAGAAAGTGGAAAAATTGGTTGAAAGAACATTGCAATGATTTGATGAATTGATGAGACTTAAAGTAGTTCTGATTTCCGGAATTCCACCAGATTATGCCGATAGCGCTGGGGGACAAAATGAGATTGGAGCTTTTTATTTTTGCGGTTTTCAATGCTGATGCGGGTAAAATATTTAGCCCAGAGCTCCTGATAGAATTGTTCTGTCTCTGAATCAGGAATAGCTGCTTTCCCGGAAAAATCCGAAAGGTACCATTCTTTTTGATTGCAGATGATCGCAAGATTTCTTTTTTTGTCATGAATAATGAAACGTTCACCTGCTAGCCTGTCGGCAAAATGGTCGGCCAGGAGAACTAATATATTATGATCCGGCTCCAGAACCGCATAAAGATAACTGCCGGTATCCGTAAAGCGAAGCAGCCCCAAAAAGCGCTCTGCTTCAAAAGATACTTTCTTGGCTGTTTGCCGGATCGGCAATACCTTAGGATGAGAATGAACGCTGTCAATTTTCGGACCTAATTGAAAGCCAAGCTGAAGGTATTTTAAGATGAGGTTCTCTTTAGCGGTATTATTCGAGAGGTATACATAATAGATCTGCATTAAGGAGTAAACAGAAATTTTTTTGTCTATTGCATCATAAACCCTAGCGGCAAGCACAGGATCACTTCGGATAATTGTAGATGGAGTGAACATATTGAACTGATACGAAGCCTCAGGATAGATTCCCTGGGCTTTTTGTTCATAATAGCTGTAATATATTGAAGTCAGTAAACCGTCGAAGCTTCCGTCATATAGATAATCCATTTTCAACAGTCCCTCATTCTTCGGAAGATTCCTAGTACCTTGTCAACCCTAAAATATCCTATTGTTTAGAGAATGAATCAGAACAAACATAGCTGAACGGGTTTGGCCACAGGTGCCAGAGCCTGGCGAACCAAGGCGCTTTCTACAGGGATGCCCCCGTAATAACAGCCCTGACACGTGATAAAATATTTAGCGCGCTTAAGAACCACACCCATTTTTTTGAGATGATCATAACAAATATTACCTAACCTGCGCTGCCGAATGATTCTCTGGGCGGAATTGACGCCTACCCCAGGAATTCGAAGCAGCTCTTCATAGGAGGCCTGGTTGATTTCCAGAGGAAATAACTGCATGTTTCGAAGCGCCCAGGAAATTTTGGGATCAAGATCGGTATCCAAAAACGGACTTTGTTCATTGACAATTTCATCCGCTTTAAAGCTGTAAAATCTCAGCAACCAGTCCGCCTGATAGAGTCGGTGTTCTCTAAGCAAAGGCGGAGAAGTGGAAAGGGCAGGAAGATTTGGGCCCTCATTAACAGGAACATAAGCCGAGTAATAGACTCTTTTCAATTGAAAACGGTTATAAAGGGTTTCTGTGGCTTTAATAATAGAAAGATCGCTGTCTTTGCTCGCCCCGACAATCATCTGGGTCGACTGTCCTGCCGGAACAAATTTTTGGACGTGCCGGAAAATCTTTCTTTCGGAAGCGTTTTGCGTTATCTGATGATGAATTTGATTCATCGGCGCAAATAAGACGGGCAGTGTCTTTTGAGGTGCCAAGAGTTTAAGACTCTGCTCTGTAGGTTGTTCAATATTGATGCTCATCCTATCGGCGAGCAATCCTGTCTTGTTGACCAGTGCCGTATCGGCGCCTGGAATCACTTTGACGTGAATATATCCGTAAAAGTGATATTCATGTCTCAGAATATCAAGAACCTGATAAATCCTTTCCATGGTATGATTTGGACTGCGCTCAATCCCCGAGCTCAAAAAAAGACCTTCAATATAATTCCGCCTGTAGAATTGAATTGTCAGGTCGGCGACTTCCCTTGGCGTGAAACTGGCGCGCGGGATATCATTCTGATTGCGGTTGACGCAGTAATTGCAGTTATAGATACAGTAGTTGGTCAGGAGAATCTTTAAAAGCGAAACACAACGGCCATCGGCAGACCAGGTATGGCAGATACCAAATGATTTGGAGTTGCCGATACCGCCTTGATTATGCTTGTTTACCCCGCTTGACGCACAAGAAACATCATACTTGGCTCCATCAGCGAGGACTGCAAGCTTTTCTAGAGTACCCATGCTCATCACCCAAATTAATTCTAGCACAGAATGATACATAAAGCAAACATATGTTCGGTAGGTTGCTGCGCTCTTCTTCCTCCGTGTAAGAATCGCAGTAGCCGAAGAGCGGTTAGGGAATATAACGTAAACCCTAAGTAAAAAAAATACTGCCAATAGCATAATGACTATTAACAGTATCATATCGATCATTTGTACAGAGATATGACTCAGCGGTCAAAACTGTTCCAGCCCGCTTCGAAAGCTTTCAAATTGACCTCAAGCAGTTTGGAAGGAACCGTTTCCCGGATAACATCAAGCCACGTCTGCTTGTCTATTTTCAAATATCTAGCCAGCAGTCCCAGCAGAACTACGTTTACCGCTTTGCCGTTGCCAGCTTCGACGGCTTTCCCAAGACCATTAATGATGAAGACTTCTTTGCGTTCTTTTTTTATAATATCCAGAACATCGGAAGGATATTGCGCCGTTCCTACGACGACTGGCATAGGATCGATCCTTTGGTCATTGATTAAGATGCTGCCATCCTTTTTCAGATAGGGCAGCCAGCGGAGAGCCTCCAGCTTCTCAAAAGCGAGTATAATATCCGCTTCACCTTCAGGAATGATCGGGGAGGCGACTTCTTTGCCGTATCTGACCTGGGTAACCACACTTCCACCCCGCTGCGCCATCCCGTGAATCTCCGAGACCTTAACGTCCTGGCCAGTCATTTGAACCGCGCCTGCAAGTACTCTGCTCGCAAGGATTGTTCCTTGTCCGCCTACTCCAACAATGAGAATATTCGTGATATCAGTCATTGGCACCACCTTCTTTCCTGATTGCTTCGCTGGGACAGACGGTTGCGCATAACCCGCAGCCTACACACTGGGCAAGGTTAATCCTGACTTTTTTCCCTTCTTTGGCAATACAGGGACAGCCTAACTTAAGGCAGCGTAGACAGCCGGTACAAGCCGCCGCGGATACGCTATAAGGGCTATTCCTGCTTTTATCGATCAGGGCGCAATTTCGTTGGGTGATTATGACTGAAGGCTCTTCGGCAGCCAGTTCTTCCCTGACAATTTTCTCCAGCTCATCGAGCTCAAACGGGTCAACTACCTGTACCCTTTCTACGCCGACGGCCTTGGCTAGAAGGATGAGATCAATTTCTTTGGTAGGTTCTCCTTTAACTGTAAACCCGGTCGTCGGGTTATGTTGGTGCCCGGTCATTGCCGTGATGCGGTTATCCAGGATAATGGTCGTTGTCGTTGCCTTATTGTAGACGACGTCAACAAGTGCAGTGATCCCAGAATGAATGAAAGTTGAATCTCCAATCACAGCGACCAGATTGCGTGCAAAATCTTTACCTTTGGCTTTCTCCATACCAATAGCAGTACCGATGCTCGCGCCCATACAAATAGTTGTGTCAATGGCTTTAAGCGGAGCAAGGCAGCCGAGTGTATAACAACCGATATCACCGGCGACAGTGACTTTAAGTTTATTAAGTACATAGAAAAGACCTCTGTGCGGGCAGCCGGGACATAGGACAGGAGGACGCGGAGGAACTTCATATTGCAGTTGATTTGGCTCAGTCGTCTCGCACGGAGAACAGTCTCCAAACGTCTGGACCATTTTGGAGGCAATCGTTTCCGGTAATAATTCTCCGATCAGCGGAAAAGTATCCTTGCCATGAACATCAAGACCCCAGGATGTTACATACTCTTCGATAAAAGGTTCCAATTCCTCGACAATATATAACTGATCCACTTTGTCCGCAAAGTCTATGATCATTTTTCGGGGCAGTGGGAAGGTCATGCCAAGTTTTAAGATTGAAACTTCCGGCAAAGCTTCTTTGACATACTGGTAGGTTACGCCACTGGTAATAACCCCCATCTTTGTATCGTTCCATTCCACGCGGTTTAAATCGGTACTTTCAGCGTAGTCTTTCAGTTTTATTAACCTATCCTCAACAACTACATGGCGGTGACGGGCATTTGCGGGAATCATCACATATTTGAAAGGATTTTTCTGATATTCCTTAGTTTCTTTCTCCTCACGGTCAGCAAGTTCGACCAAGGACTGGGAATGTGCTACCCGTGTTGTCGTTCTGAGCATGACCGGCGTATCAAACATCTCGCTGATATCAAAAGCCAATTTGGTAAAATCTTTGGCTTCCTGGCTATCGGCCGGCTCTAGTACAGGAATTTTTGCTGCTCTTCCAAAATGACGGTTATCCTGTTCATTTTGAGAACTATGCATGCCCGGATCGTCAGCAGATACAAGTACAAGTCCACCGTTAACACCGGTATAGGAAAGTGTAAACAAGGGATCTGCTGCTACGTTTACCCCAACATGTTTCATAGAGACAAGCGCTCTTCCGCCGGCGATCGAAGCACCCAAACCAACTTCGAGCGCTACTTTTTCGTTCGGGGACCATTCCGCATACATCTCATCATATTTTGCTGCATTTTCTGTAATTTCCGTACTGGGGGTTCCTGGATAAGCCGTGCATACTACAACTCCGGCTTCCCAGGCACCTCTTGCAATTGCTTCGTTGCCTGTCAGAAGCTTTTTCATTGTCCCCATCCTCTCAAATCTTAGATCTGCATTTATAAAATATCATAAAGGCTATTGGTATTTTCGGTGATATAAGATTCATTATAGTATGAATAAAGAAAACAGTTCAAGCAAAATCCAAGCTATTTTTATGAAAATATCTGGATGATTGCCGAACTGTTATAATTTATATAACTGTTCAATTTAGGAATCAATGTATTGGTTTGTCATTTAGTCATTTGATTCGCTTTCAAGATTCAGACCTTCGAGGTCTTCACTTTCAAGGAAAATATTAATTTCATCATTAGAAAGAACATTTGTTTTCAGGGAGGCATAATTATCCTGAAAATGGGGCGAATAGAGCGGAGGACTGATATTCTGACCAGAGGCGACCATATCTCGGATGCGCATTAGTTCCGAATACTCATGGATGGAGATGATGACAGCCTGGGGTTTATTATTTTTGACGATGATATAGGGATTGCCTTCATCTTCAACGGCCTGAATAACTTTTGAAGCTTGTCCACGGCCTAACTCCGAAACGGAAATCATACAGTCAAATACCCGGCGCAAATCCATGCAAAAATCTCCCCTCCCTCAGCAGATCACAGATGCCTGCCCAGACAAACGTCCAAAGACATTTTGATTATAAGGCGGAAACTAGAATAATGCAACAAGCAGCTAAATGATTTTAGTGGTAATTAACATGCATATCTGCATGAAAATAGTCGAAGAAACAACAATCCTTATTAGTAAGAGAAATAAATCAGTGAGATTTGTCAATTTTTTTTTCCTTGACTGCCCTGAACCATCAATTGAACCTTTCCAAGCAACAGGCAATAAAATGAAGCGTGAACATATTATTCATGAGGAGTGTCGGTAAAATGAAAGGAAACATGAAACATGTATTTCCGGGCGGAAATACCTCAGAGGGATTCTTTTCGTACTATTCGTTTTTGCTAGAAAAAGGTTCGAAACGGATTTTTGTGATCAAAGGGGGACCAGGTGTTGGAAAATCAACGTTGATGAAAAAAATTGGGAACAGAATGATAGAAATGGGTTATGATGTGGAATTCCACCACTGCTCTTCCGATCATCATTCCCTAGACGGGATAGCGGTTTTAGATGCCGGGATTGTGATGGTTGATGGAACTGCACCGCATATTGTGGATCCAAAGTATCCTGGAGGTCTGGATGAAATCATTAATCTGGGAGAATTTTGGGATACGGATGCCATGCAGCACAATGTAAAACATATAATCGCGTCAACGAATGAAGTCAGTCGTCTATTTGCCAGGGCTTATTGTTTGTTAAGGGCAGCCAGAGCAGTCGCAGAGAATATAATGGCCATAACCAGGAAGTCTATGGATTTTTCTGCATTGAATATGGAAACATCGCGTTTGGCAAAGAAAATATTTGAGGGTGTGTACATGGAGGAGAGTTCCGGTAGGATCGGCGTGGCTAGACATCTGTTTTCCTGTGCGTATACACCGGAAGGTTTTGTTGATTTTACAGATTCCATTCTGCAGGGAATCCGGGAAATTGTTTATCTGGAAGGCAAAATGGGCACAGGAAAATCCGTTTTTATGGAGAAAGTCGCTGCTAAGGCCATGGAAAAAGGTTTTGATGTAGAAATTTATCACTTACCGCTAATCCCTTCCAAAATTGGAACAATCGTAATTAAAGAACTGCAGGTTGCTCTGACGTCAAGCGAATATTTCCGAAACAATCATCAAGAGTCCGTTAACCTGAACAGGCATATCCATACGGAGCTTTCCTCATCACTGACACAGGAACTAAACAGTGACCTGGATTTGTTTGATCATCTTACGCACAGTGGAATGAACTGTATTCATCAGGCCAAACAGGAGCACGATGTTCTGGAGCAATATTATGTCCCGTATATGGATTTCTCAGCAGTTGAAGAGAGATACGAGCAGATTTTAAGCAGGATTTTGGACCTTGTAGACAGTAAAGCCTGCGCAGCAGGAATACAACTACATTAAGACATACCGCAGAAAGGGGGGGACAAAAGATACGTTCCTCCCTTTATTTTCTATCTTCCTGACGTGGTCCTTTGTAGTGATTTTTTGTTTAATGATTGGTTATGATAGAATAGGAAAATATCCTATGATGAGGTTTTTATGGAAAAAGATCTATATATGACAATTTCCAGCAAAACGAAACAGCTACTGGTCAAACAGGAAGGTTTCGATGCGGATTTCAAAATGACAGTTAAAGGCATTCAAGCCACAGATTTAGTAGCATTTGCGAATTCTGAAAATGGAGGAACCATTTTAGTTGGCGTCGGCGAGGTTGAAGATAAAAACAGCATGCAGAAAGGTAGAATGATCGGCTGTCCGGTTGGTGACAAGGAAAGGCTCTTTATTTTAAGTAAAGCTGAGAGTTGTGTTCCGCCCGTTGAAGTCGCTATAATAATAGAAAACTATGCCAGAAAACCAATCTACCGAATTGAGATTCCCTCCGGTAAAGAAAAACCGTACTGCACGGCCGGAGGTACATACAAGATCAGAGGGGACGGTCGGACCAACACCTTGCTTCCCGGAAGGCTGCTGACCCTTTACATCGAAAAACAAAGCGAAACATTTTTTAACCGCTTTCGCGAAGCAACGAAAGAACTAGGGAAAGATATTATGGCTTCGGATACAATGCTTCAAAATGCCTTGAACGAGCTCAGACGCAAAGTGCTGCAGATTGAATCTGCCATTGAGAGTAATAAAAATAGCCTGGAAAAAATAGCGGCAATTGATAAAAAAATGGATCAGCTTTTGTCGATGCAAGCTAAAGGAGAATAAAATGAATTTCAACATAAATACGAATCTTGATTATGAGCCACTGATCGTGGTCGAAGGAAAAAACGATGCGCATGCGGTCAGACGTGCCCTGGGCAAAGTTGACGTCATCTGGACGGAGGGGTTTGGATTGACGGAGCAAAAGCTGGAGTATATTGCGGAGATGGCAGAGAGGCGCGGCGTTATTGTCTGTACGGACCCTGATTTTGCTGGGGAACAGATTCGGGAGCGGATCAATAAACGGATCCCGAAGGCCAGGCATGTTTATCTTTCCGTCGAGGTAGCCCGCAATCCGAAAGATCATGACATCGGCCTGGAAAACGTTTCTTCGGAGGAGATCAGGAAAGCGTTTTCCAAAATACTTGAAGTAAAGATTTCGAATACGGACAGCAAAGACGGAGTGAAAATTGTTGAGAAGATGAATACGGATGCGGTAGAAATGGCTGATTTACGCCAAAGCGGCCTGGTTGGGCAAAGCTGTTCGGCTGCAAAACGGTCCCGGCTTGGGAAAATTTTGGGGATTGGGGATACCAATGCCAAGCAATTTTTATTTCGCATCAACCGTTTTGGGATAACCAAAGACGAATTTTATTCGGCAGTAAAGCAGATGGAAGGGAATGGGGAGTAAGTGACGGAAGCAAGATGGGAAGATACGGCCTCCTATATCCGCAGAGTTATGCGCCATGGGATCCGGGCCAAAAAATCTTTAGGCCAGAATTTTTTAATTGATGACAGCATTATCGAAAGAATCGTTCGGGAGGGTGTGCCCTTAAATGATCTGCCGTTGATTGAAATTGGACCGGGACCAGGTGCTCTAACGAGGATACTTGCCCCAAAATTCCCCAGATTGTGGGCGGTAGAACTTGATAAAGAAAAGGTTGAACTGCTCCAAAGAGAATTAAACGCCTACCCGTTTGTTCTGTTGCATATGGATGCCCTAAAGCTTAGACTAGCCAATCTTTGGGAACAGGAAAAAGGCTGGTTGATTGGTAATCTCCCGTACTACATCACAAATCCGCTACTGATGCATTTTCTCGATCAAGCGGAATCACTGCTGGGCATGACCGTTATGGTTCAGAAAGAAGTTGCCGACCGAATGTGTGCCCTGCCCGGGGGAAAGGATTATGGGATATTATCGATTGCCGTTCAGTTATCAGCCGGGGTAACGAGGCTGTTCGACGTTCCACCTTCGGCCTTTTGGCCTCAGCCGAAGGTCACATCTACGGTGCTAAGACTGGACATTCGGCCATATCCAGGATTTTCATTTGAAAAGAGAGACATCTTTTTCAAGGTTGTGCGGGCGGCTTTTGCGCAGCGAAGGAAAACGCTGCTGAATACGCTTTCCAGCGGACTCTCCTTACCCAAAGAGCAAACTGCGGAGATACTCAAGGCTGCGGAAATAGACCCGAAGCTCAGGGCTGAAGATGTCGGAATACTTGATTATCAGAAAATTGCAGCCATCTGGGAGATGCAAAGAAATTGATCCTAAGGATACCGGTTTGGAACCGGTATTTTTTTATGTCATAAAATAAAGTAAATCAAAAATATGATGCAGTCATTTTTAAAGGAGTTTGCGGAGAGCAGGAGGGTTAGACATGTTTAAAATAGGAGATATTGTGGCCCGCCTTTCTTATAACCAGGACTTATTTTTGAAAATACTGGCCCTGAATAAAAAGCGCAAGAAAATAACAGCAGTGCTCGGTGGGCTTAATTACCGATTAATTGCCGATTCCGATGTCAATGACCTTGTTTTTAAGAATGATAAGCAAATTGTCCATTATCAGCTGGCCGATTCTCAGGAAGTTTATAAGAAATTTCGTAAGGTTGTTTACGACCGCAAATTCACGGTTGAAGAAGAGTACTTTGAAATACCGGGCAAAATTCTTCATTTGGACGGAGATCGAGAATATTTGGATCATTGTCTAAGAACGTATAGACAATTGGGACTTCAGGCCAAAGGTATTTGCAAGTCAGAAGCAGAACAGCCCAAGGCAATTGCCGGGGCTTTACGAGATTATCCGGCGGATATTCTGGTTTTAACAGGCCATGATTCTTTGCTTAAAGGAAAAAGCAATTTGAAAAGTTTGGACAGCTACCGGAGTTCGGGCTATTTTGTGCAGTCCGTCACAGAAGCAAGGCGAATTCAACCGAATAAAGATCAGTTGGTTGTGTTTGCAGGCGGATGCCAGTCTAATTTTGAAGCAATTATTGAAGCCGGTGCAAATTTTGCCTCTTCGCCAAGACGAATGCTAATTCATGCCTTAGACCCTGTGTTTCTGGTCGAAAGCATTGCCTATACGCCAATTGACCGTACCGTTTCTCTCAAAGATATTATTCGACATACAGTTACGGGGGCAGACGGTGTAGGCGGGATTGAAACAAGAGGACAGCTCAGAAGAGGTTACCCCAAAGTAGAGCATTAATCTATGAATACAAAACAACTTTAGGAATAATTTACGCAGATTTCCACAAATTAAGCTCGGAGGGATGCTATGACCGAGCATATTATGGGAAATCTGCTTGTTATCGGCGGAGCAGAAGATAAGGAAAAAGACTGTAAAATTCTAAAATATTATTACCGCGAAGCAGGAGAAAAAAGAGCCAGAATATGTGTGATCACTGCAGCTTCGGAGGACGGGGAACAGGCGGGAACCACTTATAGAGACCTTTTTATAAAGTTTGGCTGCTCAAATGTAGATGTGATTGCCATTAAAGATAGAGCGTATGCCAATGTAGGAGAAAATATTGAAAAAATCATTCAAGCCAGCGGTATTTTCTTTACAGGAGGGGACCAGCTCAGGATCACAGCAATGATTGGTGGGACTGCAATGGGCATGGCCTTGCAGCATCTGTATGAGCAAGGGGTTATTATCGGAGGAACCAGTGCTGGAGCATCTGTGATGTCTGATACGATGATCATTGGCGGGCAGGGAGATACTCCCGGCGAAGACTTAATACAGATGGCCCCCGGGTTAGGGCTTTTAAAGGGTGCCATTATTGACCAGCATTTTGCCCAAAGAGGAAGGATTGGACGGCTTATGACGGCTGTCTCCTTAAATCCGTACTTCTTAGGAATCGGAATTGATGAAGATACGTCTGTCCATATCACGAAGGATGGGAACTTTCGGGTGATCGGGCGTGGAACGGTACTTATTGCTGATGCTTCATGTGCAGTGATCAGTAATGTGGATGACTTAAATAATGGGAAGCCGTTGGCCCTTGCCCCGGTCAAAGTACATGTTTTGAGTGAAGGCTGGAGATTTAATATTACTGAACGGATTAGCTTTCTGAGTGAGGCTGATAGACTCAGTATGAATTATTCGGTGCTGCCTAAAAAGGAAATGAAACAGGAGGCTACATCTTCATGATGATACATCAGGTAAAAGCAATTGAAGGTTCAAACTTTTTCAGTTACAGACCCGTGATCCGCGGAATTGTCAGTATTGTCGAATGGCAGGGGAAAATGACCCATGAGCTTGGTGATTTCAATCAAAGATTGTTAAAAGCATTGCCTTCACTTGCAGGTCATACCTGTTCCCGTGGAAAACCTGGGGGGTTTGTTGAAAGACTGGAAGAAGGGACATTGCCCGGACATGTACTAGAGCATGTCAGTATAGAATTGCTGACTTTAGCCGGGGAAAAAGGCCATTATGGCAAAACGCGTGTTCTGGTTGAAGAGATGGATGAATATGAGGTGATCTATGAATATGAATGCAAGGAAGCAGCAATAGAGGCACTTTATGCTGCAGCCGGTTTTCTCAACCGGCTACGCTATGGGGAAGAGCCGAACGCCGAGCCGTTGGTCGCTCAATTAAAAAAACTTCGTTCAGCGTATATGCCCGGGCCTTCCACGCAAGCAATTCTTCAAGCTTGTCTTGGCAGAGGTATCCCTTATCAAAAGCTTGGAGAAGGAAATCTTTATCAGCTTGGATATGGCCGTCTACAAAAAAGAATACAGGCAGCGATGACGAGTGAAACGGGTTGCATCGGGACAGATATTGCAGGGGACAAACAGCTTGCCCGGCAAATACTCAGCGAATCTGCTATACCAGTCCCGCGCGGAAAGATAGCTTCTTCGGAAGCGGAAATTCTGAAGCTATTCCGACAATTTGACAGCAGTGTGGTTATAAAGCCATGTCTGGGCAATCAAGGAAAAGGGGTATCCCTCAATCTAACGAAGGAAAGTGAAATCGTTAAAGCTTTTCGCCTGGCGCAGGGCTACAGCACAAAGGTCATTATTGAAGAATACATTAAAGGAAACAACTACAGGCTTCTTATTGTTGGGGGCAAATTGGTAGCGGCGGCCAGGAGAAAACCGCCGATGGTTGTTGGAAACGGCAAATCGAGCATTAAAGAACTGATCAAACAGGAAAATAACAATCCTTTAAGGGGGACGGGGCACGAAAAGTATTTATCAAAAATTGTAATTGATCCTGTTCTTATTTTGGATCTCAGCCGTCAGAGATTTTCACTGGAATCTGTTCCGCATCTTGGAGAAAAAATTGTACTTCGGCAAAGTGCAAACCTTAGTACCGGATCAACGGCAGTAGACGTGACGGATTTGGTACACAGGGATAATGCTGAGCTGGCTGTTTATGCAGCAAGCGTACTGGGACTCGATATTGCCGGGATAGACTTTATTTTGGAAGATATCAGGCGCTCTTACCGGGAGCAGGATGGTAGAATTATTGAGGTTAATGCAGCTCCGGGTTTAAGAATGCATTTGCTGCCCAGTGCCGGTCAAAGCAGAAATATTGGTAAGAATATTGTCAATATGCTCTTTCCGCATGGAAATGGCAGAATCCCTATTGTCTCTGTGACAGGAACCAATGGCAAGACAACTGTCGTCCGTCTCTTAAGTAAAATGCTTCAGAAACAGCAATTAACGGTAGGGATGACTTCGACGGAAGGGATCTATATTAATGACAGACTGCTCAGCAAGGGTGACCACAGCGGACCTGTCAGTGCCCGGACTGTCCTAAGACACCCTGATGTCCAAGTTGCAGTCCTGGAAACAGCCAGAGGGGGGATCTTGCGGGCAGGTCTCGGTTATGATTATGCGGATGTCGCAATTATCACAAATATTTCTGAGGATCATCTCGGTCAATACGGTATTGAAAATATTGAGGATTTGAGCAAGGTGAAGAGTCTGGTTGCTGAAAGAGTACAAAAGCATGGTTTTGCCATTCTGAATGCAGATGATCCTCAGGTTGTGGACCTGGACCAAAAAACCAGTGGCCGTGTTATTTACTTCAGTACTGAGATCCAGAATAGAAGAATCTGCAAACACCTAGCGTTTGGAGGCGTTGCCGTAGTCGCAGATGAGAGGAAGATATGGATTTATCAAGGAACCTGTGGCTCAACTGTTTGTAATCTAAATAAGATCCCGATTACCTGGGGAGGAAAAGCAAGGCATAATGTTCAAAATGTCCTAGCAGCTGTTGCAGCCTGCTATGCGTTGGGATATACGGCTCCACAGATTAGGAGGGCGGTAAGCGGCTTCGGACAAAATCCTGAAGATAATCAGGGAAGGCTGGAATATTATGAAATGAATGGCTTTAAGGTAATTCTGGATTATGGTCATAACCCTGCAGGTATTAAAGAGGTTGTCAAAACACTTCAAATGATTGGGCATAAGAGGATTGTAGCCTGTATTGGCTTGCCCGGTGACAGAAGCGACGCCACAGTAAAACAATTTGCCAAGGAGGCTTCCGCAGGATTTGATCTGCTGTATATTAAGGAAGATGCAGATCTTCGAGGCAGAAAATCAGGAGAAATTGCGCAAATGATCTATGAAGAGGCTTTAAAGGAAGGAAAAAAGGCAAGTTCGGTAAAGATCATTCTTAAGGAAGAGGAAGCCTTACGCGAAGCTCTGGCAAAAGCTAGAGAAGGAGATATTGTTGTGATCTTTTATGAAAAAGCAGAGCCGTTAAGAAAAATCATTAGTGAGCACTTCAATTCAATCCCGCCTGAAATAAGAAATTTGGTGGATTAGAATATTTTTCTGGTAGTATGAGGGTGTAATACGCTATAATATTAGGAAAATAATTCTATGGTATCAAAGGTAAAAGAACTTGGTAAATATGAAAGAAAATTCTGTGGTTGTTTTGGCACCTGCCAAGATAAACCTCGCGCTGGCTGTCAATGATATCAGGACTGACGGATATCATAGTCTTGAAACGGTCTTTCAATCTGTGTCTCTGTTTGATCGGGTTGAAATCACACTTCAAGACGGTGGGATATCTTGTCTTTGCGGCGAATTAAGCGGCGAAAAAAATCTCGCTTATCAGGCTGCCGGACTTTTCCTAGATGAATATAAGACCAGGACATTAGGTATAATTCCCGGAGCTAAGATTAATATTGAAAAGCATATTCCGTTACAGGCGGGCCTTGCCGGGGGAAGCAGTGATGCCGCAGCTGTTCTTATAGGACTGAACAGACTGCTGTCAAATCCTTTTTCCTATGAACATTTAGTGGGACTGGCTAAACAGTGTGGTTCCGATACAGCATTTTGTCTGCTTGGAGGAACAGCATGGGGGGAAGGGATCGGTTCTGAACTCAAAGAACTTCCCCGGGTACCCGAGATGGATATCATCCTGGTTAAACCAGAACAGGGAGTAAGCACTGCAGATGCTTACCGATTATTTGATAAACGCGCTGGATTTTCCAAGCTTGATCAAAAAAAGTGGGTGAGTGTTCTAAATGCTTCTAGGATCGATATGATTGGCAGAATGCTTTCCAATGATCTGGAGAATGTTGTTTTTGATCTTGTCCCTGAGACTTCTGTCTTAAAACGGCTGTTGTTGGAAGGAGGCTGCCTTGGGGCTCTGATGTCCGGAAGCGGTTCTACGCTGTTCGGAATCGTGAAGAATCATAGTCAGGGAGAAAAGATGCGCAAGGTTTTGGCTGAGAAGGGTTATCATCAAACCTGGTTAGTAAAAACGATTGGTTCTCGAAATATTAAATTTGGAGAAAAGGAGTGATTTTTGGTGGAAAGACGTTTAGTACCGGTAAAACTTGATAGTTATAAACCTCTGAGGGAAATCGTGCTTGAGGCTTTACGGGAGGCCATCGTCAGTGGAGTCCTGGAGCCGGGAGAACGCTTGATGGAAATTCAGCTGGCGGAAGAAATGGGTGTAAGCCGTACACCTGTAAGAGAAGCAATCCGTAAACTTGAACTGGAGGGCTTCGTGGTCATGGTTCCACGAAGGGGCGCTTATGTGGCAGGGGTTTCTCATAAGGATGTTAAAGATGTATTTGAAATCCGCGCAGCCCTAGAAGGACTGGCAGCAGGACTCGCTGCCGAGAAGATTACAGAAGAAGAAATCGACGAGATGGAACGGATTTTATATTATGAAAAAATGCCTGATTCTCTGGATGTTATTGTCCAGTCCGATATAGATTTTCACGCTCTTTTGTATAAGGCAAGCCGGAATGAGAGGTTGATTCAGATTCTTGCGAACCTGAAAGAACAGACACAGCGATTCCGTACAACATCTTTGGCAGTTCCGGGAAGGGTTAAGAATACGATTCAGGAACATCGGGCGATCATTGATGCTGTGGCAAGGCACGATGTGGAAGAAGCGCAAAAGCTTGCAGCGGCACATATTGAAAATGCCGGAAATGTCATGTTTGAAGCTTTAAGGGGTATGTCATCGAGCCGCAAAAGCGAATAACAGTTCCTGCATAGTGTTTTTATGAGATGAAATAAAAGAGATGATTGCATGAAAAGAATTGAGAGAATGATTGCGTTAACAGAAATTCTGATTTCCCACCCGAATGAGCTTTTGACTTTGGGTTTTTTTGCCGACCGTTTTGATACTGCGAAATCGACTATCAGTGAAGACCTGGTCACGATTAAAGAAAGTTTAACGCTCACGGACAAGGGTAATCTGGAGACAATTCCAGGGGCAGCCGGAGGTGTCAAGTATTTGCCCGGAATCGGCAGAGAAGAAGCAAAAAACTTCCTGACATCTCTTGCCGGAAATTTAAATGCGGGCGACAGGACGCTTCCTGGTGGATTTCTTTATATGTCTGATATTCTCTATAATCCTATTATTACCAGGAAATTAGGGCTTATTTTTGCCAGCTTTTTTCGGAAAAGAAGTCCTGAAGCCGTGATAACAATTGAAACAAAAGGGATCCCGCTGGCCTTAATGACTGCTGATGCGCTAGGTGTACCTGCTGTTGTGGTGCAGCATGGCAATAAAGTGACAGAGGGTTCTTCGGTTAGTATTAATTACATATCCGGCTCCTCCAAAAGAATCCAAACCATGTCTTTAACCCGCAAGGCTTTGGGTACCGGAAAAAAAGTACTGATCATTGATGATTTTATTAAAGCTGGGGGCACAGCTAAAGGGCTGATGGACCTTATGCAGGAATTTGATGCCAAGGTCGTAGGCCTTGGCATTCTGATGGAAGATACTCTCTGGAATAACTCAAGGCTAGTTGAAGACTACCTTGCTCTTCTGCAGCTGGAAATAGATGCTTCAAAAGGCAGGGCATTTGTCATGGCAAATGACTTAAAAATGATGTAGAATATTTTGAATTATAAATTTTTTTTGCTAAAAAGAAGGAGTTTTTTGCCAAATAGAGAATAAAAAAAGAAGATTTTTCTGGAGGCGGAAGAGAAGGGTGGTGATTCTCAGCATGGAGATTACTGACGTCAGAGTCCGAAAGGTAAATGCCGAAGGCAAGATGAAAGCAGTCGTATCGGTTACATTTGACAACGAGTTTGTTGTTCACGATGTAAAAGTGGTTGAAGGGACGAATGGTTTATTTGTGGCGATGCCCAGTCGAAAGACCCCGGAAGGCGATTTTCGCGATATTGCCCACCCGATTTCATCTGCGGCAAGAGAAAAAATCCAGACTAAGGTACTAGAAGAATACGGAAAGGGCATTGAATAATATTTAATTTTGCTGAGGAGAGACCATCATTTGAGAGGTCTCTTTTTTATCATATTGAATAAAATGCAATAATATAGGCGGAATACAAAAAAATATCTGTAATTTCTTTTTATTCTTGGCAATAATTCGTTATAATAAATGAAGTACAACTATGCAAGTATCTGCTCATCCATTATAGGATATTTTAAGGTTGATAAGGTACTTGATCACTTTGGAGGGTAAATAAGGAAATGTCTCATTTTACGGCAGTCATTTTGGCTGCGGGAAAAGGTACCCGTATGAAATCAGAATTACCGAAAGTGATGCACACTCTGGCTGGCCGTCCGCTGATCGACCACGTTCTGGAGAAGGTTGCAAAACTGGGAATTAATGATGTCATTACGATTGTTGGTCATGGCCGCGAAATGTTGTCGGAACACCTTGGGGAACGAACCAGGGTGGTTGTTCAGGAAGAACAATTGGGTACAGGTCACGCCGTGATGCAGGTATTGCCATTGATTGATGAAGACAGTAGCATTCTGGTCTTAAGCGGGGATCAACCGCTTTTAGCCGGGCATACGATTCACTCATTAATGGAGATTCACCAAAAGACGGGCTCTTCAGCCACTGTACTCACGGCAATCATGGAGAATCCTTCAGGTTATGGGAGGATAATGAAAGAGAATAACGTTTTTCAAGGCATTATCGAAGAAAAAGATGCAGCTGTTCTGCAAAAAGGGATTAAGGAGATCAATACAGGCACCTACTGTTTTAATGGAGCAGCCTTAAAATTTGCGCTTCAAAAGATTACGCCTAAAAATGCTCAGGGAGAGTATTATCTCACTGATGTCTTTGATATCCTGCTTTCGTCTGGTCAAAAAATTGAGATTTTTTGTACGGATGACCCGTCAGAAGCTTTAGGCATCAACAATCGGGTTCAGTTGGCTGAAGCCGAGGATATCTTGTATGACCGAATCAGAAAATACTGGATGATGGAGGGAGTAACGATCATCAATCCTCCATCGGTTTTTATAGATGCGGAAGTTGTTCTTGGGAAGGACGTCATTCTTAATCCTTTTACAATGATTAAAGGAAATACCAAGATTGAAGAAGGGGCGAACATTGGTCCCTCGACAACACTAATCAACTGTGTTTGTCAGAAGGGATGTCAAATTGAACACTCTGTTGCGCGAGACGCAGTGATCGGAGAGAATTGCTTTGTGGGACCGTATGCTTACCTGAGACCCGGAACGATTTTGGGTAAAGAGGTTAAAGTTGGTGATTTCGTAGAAATTAAAAACAGCATTATTGAAGAGGGAAGCAAAGTCCCTCACCTGAGCTATATTGGCGATTCCAGGTTAGGCAAAAATGTGAACATAGGTGCAGGAACAATTACCTGCAACTATGATGGCGAGAAAAAGCACCAGACCATTATTGAAGACCGTGTTTTTGTCGGCAGCAATACAAACTTTGTTGCTCCGGTATCCATAGGTAAAGAAGCAGTCATTGGCGCCGGGTCAACAATTACGAAAGATGTTCCTGATCAGGCTCTAGCGATTGAAAGATCACAACAGCGCATTATTGAAAATTGGCACTCCGCCAAGAAAAAGTAGGGGGAAAATTATGGCTACGAAAGAACTTAAAATTTTTTGCGGAAACGCAAATAGGGAACTTGCACAGGAAATTGCTGATTATCTTGGCATTTCAATGGGGGTTGCCAATGTCAAAACATTTATGGACGGCGAAATCAACATCGGGATTGACGAAAGCGTAAGGGGTGCAGATGTATTTGTTGTTCAGCCGACCTGCGCGCCAACCAACGATAGTATTATGGAGCTGTTAATCCTTATTGATGCCTTGCGGAGAGCGTCAGCCTATCGGATTACAGCAGTGGTCCCCTATTACGGCTATGCCAGACAGGAAAGGAAGACAAAGGCCAGAGAACCGATTACGGCGAAACTCATGGCCAATCTCATAACGACTGCCGGAGCGGATCGTCTGGTAGCCATGGATCTTCATGCACCTGCAATTCAGGGGTTTTTTGACATTCCAGTTGACCATCTCCCCGGAGTACCGATCCTCGCGGAATATTTTATGGAGAAGAAACTCGAAGATATTTGCGTTGTATCGCCTGATATTGGAGGAGTCGGCAGGGCCAGGAATTTTGCGGAACGAATCGGGGCATCGCTTGCGATTGTGGATAAACGCCGGCCTGAACCGAATGTATCAAAAATAATGCATGTCATCGGTGACCTGCAGGGAAAAATAGCAGTACTTATTGACGATATCACAGATACTGGCGGTACGATTACCCAGGCTGCAGCTGTGCTGATGGAAAAAGGAGCCAAAGAGGTCTATGCCTGCTGTACGCACCCGGTATTATCTGGCCCAGCTATCGGCATTCTTGAAAAATCCGTTATTAAAGAATTTGTCGTAACAAATACCATTCCTTTAACCCCGGAAAAGAAGATTGATAAGATTAAAGTGCTTTCTGTTGCTCCTTTATTGGGAGAAGCTATCGTTAGAATTCATGAGGATTTATCTGTCAGTAAATTATTCAGTTAATTCTTCAGAGCACTTAGATAAGGTCGTCTTTGGGGCCCTTGTCTGCATTGGCGGGTTCTTCATCCTGCTCCTCACAGAAATTATCCGTAATAGACGTGTTAATTTCTGCTGAGATAGGTTGAATTGGCTTGTCTGTATCATTCGGGGAATCTTCGTTTGTTTCATCGTCCTTGTTCTTTTTCCAGAATCTGTTCAGATCCTGACTTTTTCGGCTTGCCTTTCGGGAAGCAATCTGAATCATAGATTTGACATTATCATTAATGCCTTTCGTAAAAAGTTCAAGTCTTTCTTCACAGCCTTTGACCGCCACGACGACATCGGAACCGATGGTAAGAATATCGTCGGCGTTCAGGCTGGCTTTTCCTTTGAAAAGGCCCTCTATTTTACCTCCGGAAATATCAAGACTTGATATCATGCCACTTTCGGTATCGATATAGAATTCTTCAATAATACCGAGAGTTTTGCCGCTGGCAGTAATGACTTTTGTTCCAATGATTGCGGTTTTTTCTTTGAGAAGTTCTAAAATATCAGGTAAATTTGTGGCTTTTTCCGCCTGATTCTCAGTGCTGACGGTGATGACGTTTTCACCAATACTGACAACTCTGTTATAAGGAATAATACGTTGTTCTTTGAAGAACCCTTTGGGGTCAACCATTAATGCGGCGACAGCTTTGGCTTTCGGGTCAATGACAATATTGCGCACAAACCCGATCTGCTGGCCTTCTTTTAGAGAGATAATTGACAGGGATAAAATTTTTTTACTGGGCAGCATAGGATTCCCTCCTTTTTTAAGTCTATCAGAAAACGCTAAGAGCTTTCCGATAGATCTAAGTGCAACTAAGGCTACCGCCAAAGCTTGACGCCAGCCAAGTTTTTAAAAATAATTTATATGAAATTAATCCTTAATTAATGCTGTTCTGTCTATTCAATTTATGCTTAGGACTTTAACGATATGCCGGTAAGGAGAATTTATGAGGGCTGTAATCGGTCTCGGGAATCCGGGAGTTAAATATAGCGAGACAAAACATAATGCAGGGTTCATGCTACTGGATAGAATTGCTGCTCAGGAAGGATTGTCTTTCCGTAATGATTTTCGTGGCCAAGTGGCTGAAATGAGAAACAAAGATGAGCGGATATTTTTTCTGAAACCAATCACCTATATGAATCTAAGCGGTTTAGCCGTTGGGGAATTGATAAATTATTATAAAATAAACACGCAGAATATATTGGTGATCCATGATGATATGGATCTCCCCCTCGGCAAGATACGATTAAGGGCTAAAGGGAGTGCTGGGGGACACAACGGGCTGAAATCCATCATTGCGGAATTGGGGTCACAGGATTTCTGGCGTCTTAAAATCGGTGTTGGAAGACCAAAGGCTGAATTTGATGTGGTTAACCATGTACTCTCAACGTTTGCCGAAGAGGAAAAAGCAGTATTGGATGGTACTCTGGACAGGGCACAGCGCGCAGTAGGATTGTGGACAGAGGGCCGTGGGGACGAGGCCATGAATCTATTTAATCAGGAAAAACAGTCACTTTAAATAAAGCTGAAGCGTATAACCTTGGATTGGATAGGCAAGCATATTACTCAGGAGGTGTTTTATCCTATGTATATGCTTAAAATATGCCGTTGCTGTGATACCATCGTTGGTCAACTGGAAATGGATGACACCAGGCCACTCAGGATGGATTTTTCTGTTGAGATTAAAGGCAATGTTGCCTATACGCTTTGCTCAAGATGCATAAAGGAACTGGATATCAGCGGAGTGACGTACTATCAGTAAATATGGTTTGCTCAACTCGAATACTCGAAAAACAGGTATTTTCTATCCTGGCTAAAGATATGATAAGAAATGAGCTACTTTTTGCAGGAGGGCAGCGAATGCCTACGATTAATGATTTTTTGTACAAGGGTTTTGACATTGGGGAAATAAGCGCTGCCTTAAGCAGAAAAGAGTCCCCGCAAATGATTTACCAAATAACCAGCAGCGAAAAAGCTGCGTTTGCAGCCCAGGTTGCCCTGCTGAAGCAGCAGGCTCTGATCATCACTTATACAGATGAACAAGCCCAAAAATGGGCAAGGGATCTTGAGGCGTGGCTTCCGAAAAAAAATATTATGCTTTTCCCGACAACAGAGTGGCTTCCGTTTGAGGTTTTTGGCAGAAGCCACGAAATTACGGCAGAGAGAATCCGGGTCTTGAGCAGCCTGCTCCCATTCAACCGGGAAACAGACAGCGAAACAATTGTCGTTGCGCCCGTCCAGGCGATCATGAAGAAACTAATCCGCCCAGAAAAGTGGTTGAGGCATTGTATCCTTTTTAAGGTCGGGGAACAGTATGTAGTTTCTGACCTTCTGCGCTTATTAGTAGAAGCCGGCTATGAACGTGAAGAAACCATTGAGGGCAGAGGCCAGTTTGCTTTGCGCGGAGGGATTCTCGATATTGCACCACATGACAGAGATCCTGTTAGGATAGAATTTTTTGATGAGGAAGTAGATTCTATCCGGGTATTTGATTTGGAGACCCAAAAATCGTTGGAAAGCATTTCTGAGGTTCTTATTGTTCCCGTTCAGGAGTATGTTATCGATACCAAAAAGCAGCAGGACTTAAAAGGGGAAATCAAGGCCAGGGCGCGCAAAGCCGTCGGACGTTTACAGCGGCTGGACAGGATAGAAGCGGTTAAGAGACTTCATAAAAAAGTCGAATATCTTGAAAATCGGCTGAACACGGGAATTCTTGATGAAAGCATTTATCCTTACCTGAGTCTACTGTCCGAAGAATATGTTCCATTCTTTGAATGGCTTGATCAGAATTGTCTTGTATTTCTCGATGAACCGCTCCGGCTTAAAGAGCAGCTAGATTTTCAGTCCAATCAGCGCCTTGCTGAATTTACGGACAACCTGGAAAAGGGGGAAGAGTTTGTTAATTCCGATCATTTATTCATCAGCTTTGAAGATTTGCTCGCCAGTGGAAAGCGTCCTTTGCTGGGCCTGTCGAATTTATTGCGGGAAATACCCGGGTTTGACCCTAAAAGAGTGACGAACATGATTGCTCGCCCTTTAGCTGGGTATGGCAAGACTTCAATCCTGGTGGAAGAGATTCAGCGGTGGAAGTCCGTCGGATACGTGATTGCACTTTTTGCAGGGAATGAGGAACAATCACAGCGGCTAGGGCAAGGGCTAAAGGACAGAAGCATTAACGCCAGTCTGGTTAGGATGGAAGATCCGATCATGCAGGGTGGTGTTTATATTTATCCGCTTTCGATTAACCAGGGCTTTGAACTGCCTGTAAGCAAAATGGTTATTTTTTCAGAATCTGAAATATACCGAAGAGAACGAAAATACCAGGCGAAACCCAAAAAAGGCCCAAAAGAAGCAGATATTCTTTCTTTCAGCGACCTTAAACCGGGTGATTACGTCGTGCATTTTTACCATGGAATTGGCAAGTTTACCGGGATTGAAACCATTGAGGTCGACGGTATTGAAAAGGACTATTTTTCGATTCGTTATGCCGGTGAAGATAAACTATATGTACCGCTTGATCAACTGCAGCTGCTGCAGAAATACCTCGGGGCAGAAGAATCAACCACACCCAAGCTGAATAAACTGAACGGCAATGAATGGAACAAGGCGAAAACCAGGGCCCAGAGCGCTGTTAAAGAGATGGCCATTAATTTACTTGAGCTTTATGCGAAAAGGGAAGGGGCTGTGGGATTTGCTTATCCGGAAGACAGCTACTGGCAGAAAGAGTTTGAAGACCGCTTTCCATATGAAGAAACACCAGACCAGCTGCAGAGTATTATGGAAGTCAAAAAAGATATGATGAAAGCCCGGCCCATGGACCGGCTTCTTTGCGGAGATGTGGGGTACGGCAAAACAGAAGTTGCACTGAGAGCCGCATTTAAGGCGGTTATCAGTAGCAAGCAGGTGGCAGTCATGGTACCAACGACCATTCTTGCTCAGCAGCATTATAATACTTTCAGGGAAAGGTTTATGGATTACCCTGTAAAAATCGAAATGCTGAGCCGTTTTCGTACACCCAAGGAACAGAAGCAAATCATTCAGAATCTGAAAGACGGTTCACTTGATGTTGTCGTCGGCACCCACCGTCTCATATCGGAAGGGGTTAGCTTCAAGGATCTGGGCCTGCTTATTGTCGATGAAGAGCAGCGTTTTGGCGTTGGACATAAAGAGAAGATCAAAACGCTGAAGACCAATGTCGATGTTTTGACACTATCAGCTACGCCAATTCCCAGAACCCTGCATATGTCTCTAGTTGGCTTAAGAGATATGAGCGTTATTATGACGCCTCCGGAAGACAGGTTCCCTGTTCAGACCTTTGTCGCCGAATTTAATGCGGATCTGGTAAGAGATGCGATACGCAGAGAATTGTACAGAGGGGGTCAGGTATTTTTTGTCCATAACCGGGTCGAAACACTGGATAGAGTGGTCAGGCTGCTGAATTTGATTATCCCAGAAGCCCGTTGTGGGGTTGTGCATGGGCAGATGAGCGAAACCCAGCTTGAGAAAGAAATGATCTCCTTTTTGGAAAAAGAGAAAGATATTATGATTTGCACTACTATCATCGAAACCGGTTTGGATATGCCGAACGTCAATACACTTATTGTCGATGAAGCAGACAAATTTGGTTTGAGCCAGCTTTATCAACTCAGAGGAAGGGTGGGTAGGTCAAACAGAAAAGCGTATGCCTATTTTTTATACCAACCGCAAAAAATTCTGACAGAAGAAGCAGAAAAGAGGCTGACTACAATCAGGGAATTCACTGAATTTGGTTCCGGTTTCAAGATTGCCATGCGTGATTTGGAAATAAGAGGAGCAGGTAATTTTATTGGAGGGGAGCAGCATGGGCATCTTGCCAGCGTTGGATTCAGCCTATATGTCAAAATGCTGAAAGAGGCAGTTCAGCAATTACGTGGTGAAACAGTAGAAGAAGTCGCTGAGCCAGTCATAGATATTCAGGTCAAGGCGCTTCTTCCCGATGAATATATTGTGGATAAGCAGATTAAAGCTGCACTTTACCAGAGAATGCTAGGCATTTCTAGTGAAGAACACTTAAGTGACTTTTTGGATGAACTGGTGGACAGATTTGGAAACCCGCCCGATGAAGTTGAAAACCTGGCTAAAATCATCAGGATAAAAATGAAAGCCAAACAACTGGGTCTCGAACAGGTTGTTCAGCATAAACAGAATATCTCCCTGCGGTTTGCCTCTGATCCCGGGATATCCGGAGAACAGCTGATGAGTATTGCAGCAAAATTTCCTTACCCATTGTCATTTGCGGCTGCGGAACAAGGCAATCTTGAATTGAACCTGCGGCTCAGGGTTTCAAGTATAGAAGATATCTTTAAAGCCATATTTAAATTATTTGGTATTTTAGAGGAATACGTGAAGCATCCTGCAGCAGCTGCCAAGACCGTATCCAGTTAGTACCTTATTAACTGTATATCTTAATCCTTGTTCGATACTAAGCCATCCATGGCTGTTGGAAGGATTGAAATATACCGAGTGTATGGCGATTAACGCCCCCGAGAAGGACTAATGCAGCGATGCCATGGTTGGCAAGGTACTAGTTTAAATTGCTTAATAAATTGTAACTTGGTATAATGACTTCATCCAGCGAAAGGGAGATAGGGATTAATGAAAAAAGTAACCACAACAATAATCATGCTGTTTGCTTTACTGCTTATGCTCACTGGCTGTGCCAAACAGGAATTTGCAGTTAAAGTGAATAAGCAAAGTATCCCCATGACGACTTATGAAGAAAAGTTAAATGCCAGCAAAACCTATTATGAGAAGCAAGGTATGGACTTTAGCACGGATCAGGGTAAGTCCAGTCTGGAAAGTATTAAGAGTTCGGTCTTAGAAGAGTTAATTATGGATGAATTAATTAAGCAGGAAGTCGAAAAAAATAAATGGGATACGACGAATCCTGAAGTTTCGAAACTGATCGAAAAGAATATAAAAAGCCAGTTGAAAGATATGGACTATCAGGTGTTCCTTGATGAAAGAGGGATGACTGAAGAGGAAGTTACGAACCGCTATACTTTTATCTATAACATTGGTAAAGATGTGACAGTATCAGATCAGGAAGTCCAGCAGTATTTTGAATCACATTATTCCGATTACGGCGGACAGGATGAACAGGTCAAAGCTAGCCATGTTTTGGTGGCGACTGAAGAGGAAGCCAATAAAGTGATTCAAGAGTATAATGCTGGAAAAGATTTTTCTGAACTGGCCAAGGAATATTCTACGGATACCGGGAGTAAGGATTCCGGCGGGAACCTCGACTATTTTTCCCGCGGAGAAATGGTTACGGAATTTGAGGATGCTGCTTTCAGCCAGAAGGTAGGGACCATTTCAGAAACACCAGTCAAGACGAAATTTGGCTATCATGTTATTCTGGTTGAAGACCATAAAGAGGCTGTAGTGCCTGACTTTGAAAAAGTCAAAGCAAGCGTTCAGGAAGATGCTCTCGAAAATGCCAAAAATCTAAAAGTATCAAGTTATTATTCGGAACTTAGACAAGCGGCTCAAGTCGAATACGCCGAAGATTTAAAACCAGCGGGTGCCCAATAAGCAATAGGGTATTTTTGCAATCTTATGATTTCGCACAAATTAAAATATAAAACTTAAATCCAAGAAGAGGGCGTAACGGAATAAACTGTTGCGCCCTCTATCTATATCTTTCTTAAATTCTTAATTTATTTGCTGATTGCTTAAAATATTGTAGTTCCACACAAACTTTATGAAGCGAGCGTTAAGTGTGAGTGGCGTTAATGATTATTCTTTTTTGCATGTATGGAAAAATATGAATAATAAAGCAGTTCAAGATATATACTAAGATTGAATTAGTCGCTTTGGAAAAAGGAGGGAGAACTTAATGAAAGCAACCGGAATTGTCAGAAGAATAGATGATCTTGGCCGAGTAGTTATTCCCAAGGAAATCCGGCGGACTTTACGGATAAGAGAAGGAGATCCACTGGAAATTTTTGTGGACAGAGAAGGGGAAGTGATACTGAAGAAGTATTCACCCATTGGTGAGTTGGGAGATTTCGCTAAAGAATATGCGGATTCTTTATTTGAATCAACAGGACACATTGCCTGTATCGGAGATAGAGATGTCATCATTGCGGTGTCAGGAGCTTCTAAAAAAGACTACTTGAACAAATCTCTTGGCGCTGTAGCCGAGCAGGCCATGGAAGAAAGGAGAACTATTTATAATACGGGAGAATCCTCTGTTTTGAAAGAAACAGAAGGAGAAGAAAAAGTCAAAGCAACAAATCAGGTCATTGCGCCGATTATTGCTGAAGGTGATCCCATTGGGGTAGTCGTACTCATGTCCAAAGAACCAAACATTAAGATGGGAGATTTGGAAATCAAACTTGCTGAAACTGCAGCGGGCTTTTTAGCCAAACAAATGGAACAGTAATGTTTGATGCAAAAAATAAAAGTTGAGAAGGACTGTTAACGGTATGTTGACAGTCCTTTTCTTAACTGTGCGTGCTCAGATAAGTCACCCATTATCTAATTGCTTGCCAAAGATCTTCCTGACATTTATAGTATTATTGGACAAGCAATGAGTACCTTATGAACCTTAATACCAATAGGAGGAAAGCAAGTGAACCCGATTTTAAACATTCTGGGCCTCGGAGACCGGGGACTTGATTCTTTGTCTCTTGCCGCTTATAAATTATTGAAAGGTTCAGATCTGATATTCCTGTGGAATGCCAAACATCCGGCAGCTTCAGATTTGATTCGTGAGGGTTTTCCGTGCCAGGAAATATTCGCAGCAGCGGAACAAATGGAAAATATCATTTTAGACCTGGAAACAGGACTTGATTTAATTGTAGAAAAGGTTATAGCAGTGTCCGGCAAGAAGCAAATAACACTCGCTTTACCGGGTCTTCCAATCGCAGAAGGCAGGATCATAGCCGGACTTCACCAAAGGCTTGGAACCTCTTTTATTGTGAAGGCGACATTGATCAGGGATAATAGTGACCGGCTGGAAAGGCTTACTGCAATTATGGCTGAATTGCGCTCTGCTTGGGGGTGCCCTTGGGATAAGGAGCAGGATCATGAGTCACTGAAGAAATATCTGATTGAAGAGGCCTATGAAGTGCTGGATGCAATTGATTCCAAAAATATGAATAATTTATGTGAGGAATTGGGAGACTTATTATTACAAGTCGTGTTCCATTCCCGCATTGCAGAGGAATCCGGGCAATTCAGCCTGAACGATGTCATAAAGGGCATTTCGGATAAACTGATACGCCGGCATCCTCATGTTTTTGGGTCAGTTGAAGTAGCATCAAGCCGGGAAGTCCTGATAAACTGGGATGAAATTAAAAAAACCGAAAAATTGACATCCCAAAGCTCGAAAAAACAAGCAGAGAGGAATTTCTTTGATATTCCAAGAGGGCTTCCAGCGCTGCAATTTGCTGAAAAGACTCAAAAAAAGGCTTCAAAAGTCGGTTTTGACTGGGAGGATCACCAGGGACCCCTTTCTAAAATCTATGAAGAGCTTACTGAGCTCGAAAAGGAAGTGGGAAAAAGTCCAAGAGTAAAAGAAGAATTAGGAGATTTGCTCTTTTCGATTGTCAATCTGTCGCGCTTTCTCGGAATAAACGCCGAAGAAGCTCTGCGGCAGGGGACGAAAAAATTTCAACAAAGATTTAATAAAATGATGCACAAAATAGATCTGGAAGGACCTGACAAAGGAAGAATGAGCATGGAGAACATGAATTTTTTCTGGGAAGTGGTAAAAAGTGAAGAAAAAACTGGGGTTTGAGGTTTATTTTAGCATTCCCAAGAAGGAAAATGCAGTTTCATAGCGAATATAGAGGCTATTAGTTTTTATTATTAGGAGGGAGACTTTTGAATAAAGCGGAACTCGTTGCTGCAGTAGCAGAAAAGACCGAATTCACCAAGAAGGATGCCGAAAAAGCGGTAGCCGCAGTCTTTGACACAATCAGTCAAGCAATGGCAAGTGGTGAGAAAGTCCAATTAGTTGGTTTTGGTACATTTGAGGTTAAGAAAAGAGAAGAGCGTGTCGGCAGAAATCCTCAGACCAAAGAGGAGATTGTCATTCCCGCATGCAAAGTACCTGGCTTTAAGGCAGGAAAAGCTTTAAAAGAGTCAGTACAGTAAATTCTTAAATTTCTTAAGTTCATAGCTTGATTGCGAAAAACCAGGTTCTTTTTGAGCCTGGTTTTTTAAGATGTATTTTAAAATAAGGAGTTGCTTTGTTTGAGACTGGACAAATATCTTAAGGTATCAAGGCTTATCAAAAGGAGAACTGTGGCCAAAGATGTCTGTGGAGGTGAAAAAGTCAGTGTAAATGGCAGAGTTGCCAAACCTTCGGCAGAAGTGAAGCCTGGAGACATTATTTGCATTGATATGCGGAATCATATCCTTGAAGTCAAGGTAGTGTCGATACCACCAAGTGCCAAGGCTGGAGAAGCTGAGACGCTCTATCAGCTGATCAAAGATGAAAAGAAAAATAATGATGTCTAAACCCCTCACTTTCTGAATAAGTATTTATTCAGAAAGGGCTTTGGGGGGATGGAAATGACAGGTCAACGGGAAATTGAGCATAAGATCATTATCAAAGACAGAAAACTACTGACGGTTTCAGGGGTAAAAAAGGTAAAATCGTTCGACCCCAAAGAGATTATGCTGGATACCACAAAAGGTAGAGTAACGATTAAGGGACGGGATCTGGGGGTAAACAATCTTAACCTCGAACAATCGGAACTGGAGATTGAAGGCCAAATTGACATGCTGATTTATGCTGCGAGTGGATCTGGAGAATCCTCCAAGGGAGTATGGGAAAAAATTTTCAAATAGCCTTTTGAAGGGGGCGAAATCGGGATTAGCGAGTTTGCTGTTTTGATTAGCATTGTCCTAAGTGGATTACTAGTTGGGATATGTTTTGATTTTTACCGAATCTTACGTTGGCATTTGGGCTTGACAAAGATTCAGACGTTTTTAGGAGATTTGCTTTTCTCTGTCGCTGCGCTTGGAATTATTTTTTGCTTAGCGCAAAAAGCAAATTACCTTGAATTTCGTTTTTATCTGTTTTTGGGAAGCTTGTTAGGTCTTTTGCTCTATATTGCCATTTTTAGCCGATATGTCAAAAAAACTTTTGATGTGTTATTTCGCTTGATCCATCACGTTTGCCAATTTATTAGAAATATTTTTCAGGCGTTTTTCCGAGGCGTTTACATTGGAGTTGCCGTAATGATGCGGATCCCCTATGGCATTCTGCGCTGGCTGGGGATGCTTCTCTATCGAATCGGTGAAGCGATAAGCCGGAATGCTTTAATAAAAAAGAGCAAATAGTATTGATTTTGACCAGCTTTAATTATATAATAACTATACTTATAATGTTTTTGTAGTTGATTTGTACCGAATATGTAGCTAGTATGTAGATGAATTTTTGTCTTTAGCCGTAAATTGACAATAAGGAAAGAAAATTTTGCACTGGGAAATACGGGGATTGGAAAAACTGAGTTTCCGGGAGAGACAAGCTGTCATGCTTAAAGAAAGCGGGCATTCCGTCGAGGATATCGCCAAGGTTCTGGGGATAAGCAGCAGTTCTGTTTCAACCATGCTCGTAAGGGCCAAGACCAAAGGATATCAGATCATCGGAATCATCCAGGATCATGAGTTAGGGCTGAATTATCCGTTGGAGGACGATGAGGGAAATGAGAAATAGTAAGAAGTATACAAAAAAGAAAATAAAAAAGATAAATCCAATATTTGTAATTGTTTTGGGAATTGCTTTGATGTTAGGCGGAAGCTGGTCCTATCAGCTGCTTCAGCTGGATCATTCCATTGAGCAGCAAAAAGCAGAACTCGAGAGTAAAAAGCTTCAGATTATTGCTCAAAATGATCAATTGCATGAGGAAATAGAGAAATTAAATACCCCGAGTTATGTGGAGCAATTAGCCAGAGAAAAGCTTGGACTGGTTCGTAAAGGAGAAATTTTAATAGCTCCGAAAGAGTCGGGGAATTAATATCAATGAAAAAATATATGTAATAAGCGCTGCCGTAACGAATTATTTAAATTTGTTAAGGGCGGCGCTTTTTGATCAGGTAATATCATGTCAATTCAGCGGTTATATTCGGAGATGATACAACGCCAATCGTTTTTTTGCTGAAGCAAGAAAAATGATTGCCCACGGAGATTCCCGAATTAGACAAGCTTCGCGGCCGTCATCAGCTATAATGATTCCATTAAATGGAAGAGGTGGCATTATGGCTGAATGGGCAACACTCAAAGCTGAGAAAATTATTAATCGATTTTCTGACTCTCTGGGAATACAATGTCTAATTGTTATCGGAGGTTTTTTAACAGCTCGGGCAAACCTATTGGGTATTTATCCATTTGCTGTTGCCTATCTTGCAGTTCTCGGCATGAATATGAAGAAATGGATTCTGCCAGGTCTTACCGGAATTGCGATCGGTCTGGTATCTGTCCAGGAGTTTTCTGTATTTCTGGAAGTTATGCCGAGTACGGTTCTAGGCGTTCTGGCAGTTCAGATGATCAAAGAGAGCAAGAACAAAATACTTCTTCTCGCAGGGTTTACGGCACTTGGAACTTTACTGCCCGGATTAGGCGTATCATGGTTTACCAATAGCTTTGGGGAGGAGTCTATCTTACTGGTAATGGTCCAAAGCATTGTTGCGGCAGGCTTTTCAATCATTTTTTTCTTTGCGTTTCTTCATAAGGAGAGCCTCATGAAGGGCAGTTTCAAGGGCGAACAAGGTATGGTGTGGATTTTGGTGCTGGCAGTCTGCTTAAGTGGCTTACAAGGGCTCACTTTTGGGAAAATCAATTTACAAATCACATTTATGGGGTTCTTCTTGCTTTTTGTGGCCTATAAATACGGAGCCGGTTCAGCTGCAGGTGTCGGAGCAATTTTAGGCTTTTTGTTAAAATGGAACCTTGGAATCGATAACCTGATTGATGCGGGACTTTACAGCTTACTGGGGTTTATGTGCGGAGGGTTTACCCGTTTCGGCAAGATGGGAATTGCAGCTGCCTACAGCGCCTCTATTTTAATGGCCTCTTTTTTTGTCAATGAGACATTTTTAACTTCTCATCTTTATTCGTCCGCGCTTGCGCTTCTTATGTTTTTCTTATTACCCGGAAAACATGAAAAATCTTTTCTGAAGAATAAAGTAATGCCAGAAATTGAAACAACCGTAAGTAAAGTCAAAACCGTTGGCGACCTATTTGATCAGCTCGCTTATGGTTTCCAGGCGGCAGGACTTGAATCCAGGCTGCAGCCGGAAGTACCGGAAATGATGAATACCTTGGTTGATAAGATATGCCGGCATTGCCCAGATTCAAATTATTGCTGGCAGCAGGATTTCCATCAAACTTATCATTTTATGTATGACTTGTTTGCCTATGAAGAGAAAAAAATCCAAAGAAAACAAACCGGTGAGGCTTCAGACCAAATCAATCAGGAGAAAGTGCCTGCCGAATGGGGAAAATGCAGTAAACTTGAAGAAGTCATACTGGCGGCTCAATTTATTCTGGAACAGGAAAAGGACAAAGAGGTTTGGCAAAAACGTCTGGCTATAAACAGGGAAGCCTTAGCTGGTCAGTACAGAAGTGTATCTCGGGTGATCGGGCACCTCGCCCAGGAACTTCATTCTCAGCATAATCACGAAGACGGAAAGCCACTGGTCTGGTCCCGCAAGCATAAACTGGTTTTAGATCTGGGTATTGGCTCTTTTATTAAAACTGGTAATGGGATAAGCGGAGATAATTTCAGTTCGGTTTCGTTATCTTCATCCAAAAACGCGCTGATTATCTGTGACGGTATGGGCGCAGGGGAAGAGGCGGCCAGGATGAGTTCAGCGGCGCTTACAATACTGGAACAACTTCTGAGTACTGGTTTTGAACCGGAGAGTGCCATCAAAGCCCTCAATTCGATCCTGGTTTTACGTTCTCCGGAAGAGAGCTTTGTCACCGTCGACATGGCCGTGTTGAATATCGAGGCAAATCAAGCCAGGTTGATAAAAATTGGAGCAGCACCAACCTATATCATCAGCAGAAACAAAGTAGATGCAGTAAAAACATCAAGTCTGCCGGCTGGTATACTGAATGATATTGATATTCCGGCAATTGATATTCCTTTTAAAGACGAGACGCTTGTCATTGTAACTGACGGAATCTTGGATGTAGCGAAAAGGAAGGATGACTGGCTCAAAGAATATCTGAAGAACAACAAAAGTTTGACTTCGCAGGATTTGGCCGATAGTATTGTCAAAGAAGCACGAAGACTGTCCGGCGACTGCCTGGAAGATGACGGAGTTGTCCTGGTTGTGAAGAGGAAGGACTTGGCCGGAAAAGATGCTAGAAATTAAACCGGGTTTTAAGCTGTTGTTAAGATTTAACCCTTATAGTCAAAAAAGAAATATCTTTGTTTCGAACACTTTGACAAATCGGCAAAATCTAGAGAGAATAGTATTAATACGATTTTAGGAAGGCTGCGGAGAAAATAATGTATGAAAGCTTGAGCTCAGAGGTATTGCTGCAACAAATTCCGTCTCAGTCCAAAGTACTTGTAGCTGTTTCGGGAGGACCGGACTCGGTGGCTCTGGCTCATGTCATTTACCGCTATTCATGCGAAAATCAAGATAAAAATATTTCTTTTGTTATTACGCATGTCAATCATAAGGTCAGAAAAGAAGCCGACGAGGAAGCGGAGCTCGTTAAGAATCTTGCCGGGAAATGGAAAGCAGGATTTATTTTGCATGAATTTGATGCAAAACACAACGCTTTAGTTTGCCGCCAAAGTTTTCAGGAAGCATCAAGAGAATGGCGCTATGCCCGCTGGAAGGAAGACATGGAAGCGTGGGGCTGTGATTTACTGGCCACTGCCCATCATTTGGGAGATCAAGCGGAAACTGTTCTCTACCGTCTCTTAAGAGGAAGCGGAACAACAGGACTTGCAGGCATTTATCCTGTAAAAGACAAAATCATCCGTCCGCTTCTTTCGGTAACAAAACAAGAAATCCTAGAATACTGCAAAGTCCAAAATCTTCCCTATTCAATTGACAAGAGCAATCTGGAAACGGACTATTACAGGAATAAGATCAGACTCGAGCTAATCCCTGAACTGGAAAGCAAATATAATCAGAAGATTACGGATGCTTTGGGACGAACAGCGGAACTGCTGCGCTGGGACGAAGAATATATTTGCGTCCAGACGGAAGCTTTGTGGCTCAGGTACTGTCTCCAGACAGATCATACCGGAGTCCTGCTTTCGCACGAAGCTTGGAAGGAACCGGAGGCAATCCTTTCCCGCCTGCTTCGGAGAGCGGCTTCGCAGGTATCGGGAGAAACAAGAGGGCCAGCGTTTAGATTTGTTAAACTTTGGATGCATAAAGGGAAACAGACCGGATGGCGCCAGGATTTTCCGGGTTTTAAGGTAGAAGTTGTCAAGCAAGGCCTTTTCTTTTTTAATGTAGATCTAGAATCAAAAGAGCATATTTCCGGGAAAGATAGAATTGAAAAGACCCGCCTTTTTGTCAAGTTGCCGCTTGCTTTGAACATTTGGAATAAAATTACTGAATTAAAAGTACAGGTGGGGATTTTTAATTTTTACCCGGAAGGACAGCATGTTTTATGGAGTACGGAACTTGACCCGGACCAGATGTCTGTTCAGACTGAGCCTTTAGTATATAGAACGAGACAGGCCGGAGACCGTATTTATTTTAAGAATTTAGGGCATAAAGCAATTAAAAAGGTTTTTCAGGACAAACATATCCCTGCTGGGGAACGTGATAAGATTCCGTTTTTTGCTTTTGGCGATCTCGTCTTCTGGATCCCAGGCGTATGCAGGGGAGACAGCCTTTTGCCAGCTGGCCCGCAATCTTCCAGACTGTATTTGCTTGTGGCTGAAATATAAGGCTTTACTACTATTTTGGATTCATTGTAAAATAGGAAACCACATGATATAATATCTCATAGTTTTTCAAACGTTCCGAATGCTGTACTTTAAGTATTAATAATATGTTTCTCATCAATGAGAGGAGGATCTCCGGATTGAAAATACTAAAAAATGTCGCAATCTATTTGTTGATTATTCTTCTTGCGGTTTTGCTTATTAAATGGGCAAATCCTCCTGAAGAAAAGGATACCAGTCTAAAATATAATGCTTTTAAGCAGGCGATTGCTTCGGGCGGCGTCAGTGATGTTTCCGTTCAGGTCAATGATAAATATTACGTCTATACCGTTACCATGAAAGACAGCAAGGTCTACGAAGTCGCCGGTCCCTCGGGAGATCAAACACTTCTGGATCAGATGGAAAAACAAAATATCAACCTTACATTTGAGCCTCCGGCCACTGTGCCGTGGTGGGTTTCTGTCCTGCCGACGCTTCTGATGTTCTTGTTTATTTTTGGGCTGTTCTTCTATATGATGCAGCAAACCCAAGGCGGCGGAGGCAAAGTCATGCAATTTGGCAAAAGCAGGGCGCGGTTGGTAACGGATGAACACAAGTATACGTTTAAAGATGTTGCAGGCGCAGATGAAGTTAAGGAAGAATTGGAAGAAATTGTAGAGTTCCTGAAATCACCGAAAAAATTTAATGAGATTGGAGCCAAGATTCCGAAAGGCGTACTCCTTTTTGGCCCTCCCGGAACCGGAAAAACTTTGCTGGCGAAAGCCATTTCCGGAGAAGCCGGAGTTCCATTCTTCAGTATCAGCGGTTCCGATTTTGTGGAAATGTTTGTCGGTGTTGGAGCCTCAAGGGTGAGGGATCTTTTTGAACAGGCCAAAAAGAATTCCCCCTGTATTGTTTTTATCGATGAAATTGATGCTGTGGGACGTCAGCGCGGTGCCGGCTTAGGTGGTGGCCATGATGAGCGTGAGCAGACCCTAAATCAGCTTCTGGTCGAAATGGATGGATTTAACGGTAACGAAGGTGTTATCATCATTGCTGCGACCAACCGTTCGGATATCCTGGATCCCGCCCTTCTCCGTCCCGGACGTTTTGACAGACAGATTGTCGTTACTCTTCCGGATATCAAAGGAAGAGAGGAAATTTTGAAGGTACATGTCAACGGTAAACCGTTAGCTTCAGATGTTAACCTTGAAGTATTAGCACGCAGAACTCCCGGCTTTACAGGGGCCGATTTAGCCAATCTGGTCAATGAGGCTGCTTTGCTTTCAGCCCGGCGCAATGAGAAGAAAGTCAATATGAAGACGCTGGAAGATTCGATTGAAAGAGTTATTGCTGGTCCGGAAAAGAAAAGCCGGGTAATCAGTGATTTTGAAAAGAAACTGGTTTCTTACCATGAAGCCGGCCATGCGCTTCTGGGAGAATACCTTCCGCATACCGATCCTCTGCACAAGGTATCGATCATTCCAAGAGGCCGGGCAGGAGGCTATACCCTGTTGCTGCCGAAAGAGGACCGCAACTATATGACGAAGTCCCAGCTGCTTNACCAGGTCACCATGCTTTTGGGCGGCAGAGTAGCCGAAGCTCTGGTTTTGCATGAGATCAGTACTGGCGCCTCCAACGACCTGGAACGTGCGACTGGCATCGTAAGAAAAATGATTACCGAACTTGGGATGTCGGAAGAGCTCGGACCGGTAACGTTCGGTCACAAAGAAGAACAGGTCTTCCTGGGACGTGATATTGCGCGTGACCGTAATTACAGTGAATCTGTAGCCCAGGCGATTGATCATGAGGTGCGCCGTATCATTGATGAATCTTATCAGAAAGCGCAGGATATCATTTCAGAGAAAATTGAGACTCTGCATGCAATTGCCCAGGCTCTGATGGTGAATGAAACGCTGGAGGCAGACTCTTTCCAGGATATCATTGCCAAATATGACGAGTCACGCATAGGTGATTCTTATGACACACCTTTGTCCGCTGACAGTAGCAGTGCAGAAAATAATGAATCAAAAGAAGAAAATGAAAACGCCTAAGTATTTGTGCCATGGTCATCAGCTCATCTGAGCTTAAATAACAATCAAAGACGTTTAAGGAGGATTCCCGTGGAAAGAACTTTTCTTATGCTTAAGCCGGACGCCATTCAAAGAGGTCTGGTTGGTGAAGTGATTGGCAGATTTGAAAAAAAAGGTTTTAAGCTTATTGGCTTAAAATTGATCCAAGTAGACAGGGAGTTGGCGGAAGAACATTATAAAGAACATAAGGGCAAAGGTTTTTTTGAACCTACCGTTCAGTATATTATGTCTGCTCCAGTCGTGGCGATGGTTTGGGGAGGAAAGAATGTCGTTGCTATGGCTAGAGAAATGATGGGCGCGACCAATCCTGCAAATGCCAATCCTGGTTCCATCAGGGGTGCCTATGCAATGGACATCAGCAGAAACGTCATCCATGGCTCAGATTCTGTGGAAAGTGCCGAAAGGGAAATTTCCTTGTACTTCAAACCGGCAGAGATTCTTCATTATGCAAAAGCCGGTGAAGATTGGCTAAGTGAGTAAATACAAGGACACCCATTTGGGTGTCCTTTTTACAGTGTATAGAAAGTATAAGTATCAAATGTCGGAATAGGCTGGGGTGAATTCAGATGCAAGACAAAAAGTTAATGGCACGGTTGATGATCAGCGTTGGTATGCTGCTGATCGGTGTTTTTATCGTTATAGTCATTAAGTCCTATATGACGGGTCAGAATGCTTCCTCTCAGGAGGTCAATCTTCCGAGTCTTCTTCAGTTGGAAATGGAAAATGAACAACTGGCCGGTGAAAACGACAAGCTTTTGGCAGAGCTGACGAAATATCAAGCCGGAGCAAGTGCTGAGGCCCTGGCCTCTGAACAATTGGAGCAGGCCAAGATCAGTTCCGGGCTTGTGGCGTTAAGCGGTCCGGGCATCATTATTGTCCTGGACGATTCTGATCGAGACCGGAGTACCGGTAATGTGAACGATGGGAACTATTACATTCATGAGGAGTATTTGCGGGCAATCGTCAATGCGTTATGGAACGGCGGAGCAGAGGCCGTTGCGATTAATGATCAGCGGATTACGTCAAAAACGGAAATATTTTGCAGCGGTTCGTATATTCAAATCAACGGCACGAGACAGATGCCACCTTATAATATTGTTGCAATCGGCAGTCAGAGTGATCTCAAATCTGCCCTGCAGTTCTATATGTGGGATATTCTGGGTGATTATCAAAAACAATTTGGAATTACACGTGAACCAATCTATCCAAAAGAACCTGTTACCGTACCTGCGGCCAAACAATATACTTATAAGTATGCACAGCCTGTCAAGGAGGGTTAAGCGTTGATAAACAAACATGTTATAACGGTTGCGACCATTGCCTCCGTAGCGATTGGCTTTTTGATTTCCCTTCAGTTTCAGGCGCAAAGGGAAATGGACAGTGCAAAAAAAATCCAGCAGCAGAGGGTCGAGCAAACCGATACGGTAATGAAAACCTTGCAGGATGAAAATGATTCCCTGCAGGAAGAGTACAATCGAATATCAGCAGAATTAGAAAAATATAAGAATAAAAAGAGTGAGAATCCCTATCTTACGGCAAGACTCGATCAGCTTAAAATTGCTGACGGGACCATCACAGTTTCCGGGCCGGGTGTCAAAATGATTGTCAAGGACAGCGGTTCGGATACGGATGCGGTGATCCCGCTGAGTACAGATGAACTGCGTGAGATTGTGAATGTCTTGCGGTTGGCAGGAGCAGAAGCAATCAGTATCAATAGTCAACGGATTGTCGCATCGACTTCGATTGTCCTCAGTGGAACAGCGACGATCCTGGTCAATTCTGTTCCGATTAGCAGGATTGGCGGAACTACGTATGAAATTCTGGCCATAGGAGATCAGGAGGTTCTTGTCGACTATTTAACGAATATGGTCGCGATCGACCTGAAACAATTTGGAAGAAAAGTTGATATAACCCGAGAAACAGTGACAGTTCCATCCTATAAAGGGAGTTATTCACTTAAATATGCTATTATGGCTAAGGCGGAATAACCTGATGACAGGTGAAGGTTCTGAATTGGAGATACAGAGTTAAATATGAAGACGAGGAATGATAAGTTTGAAGGCGTACAATATGCGATGGCTCAAAATAGATAGCCTATTGCAGGCTGAAAAAGCTCTCAGCCAGGTTGGCGTTGACCTTGGCGCCCTTCAACATATGAATGGCAAGGCTTTAACCAAACCGATCAAGCTGGAGAATGTACCAGCTCCGGTGGCATTGATTCTGAAACAGGAAATGCTCTCCTTTGGTGGGGATGCAGCTGTCCATAAAGATTTGCTCGACAGTGGAGCACCGGAAAGCGATGTATTTCTTCTTGGTAACTATAAGCAGTTAACCAGACTAGCGGATAAACTTAGCTCAATGTCCTCAGAGTGCCAGTATCTTGCCGAGTCCCTCCGTGAAATGTTGGTCTATTTAGATACACCTCCGGCCGGAGTGATCGATTGCAGGGGAAAAATTCTTGAGTGGGGAAGAAAGACCCTGATCATGGGAATCCTGAATGTTACACCGGATTCTTTTTCCGATGGCGGAAAATTTGATAATATCGAGAATGCTTTAAAACAGGCCGAAAAAATGGTTGCAGACGGTGCCGATATGCTTGATATCGGCGGCGAGTCCACTCGCCCTGGATATGGGGGCGTCAGCGCCGAAGAAGAGTGGTCCAGACTTGAACCGGTACTTAAAGCACTTATACCGGTCTGTCCGGTTCCGATATCGATTGATACTCAAAAAGCAGCTGTTGCCGCTAAGGCCTTGCAGTTAGACGCCCATATCATTAATGATATCTGGGGCCTACAAAAAGACCCTGATATGGTGGGCGTTATCGCAGAATATAAAGCCCCGGTAGTGATTATGCATAACCAGGACCATACAGAATATAAGAATATGATGGGTGAAATACTGTCATTCCTGGAACGGAGCATTGAAATGGCACTTGGCTGCGGATTGACGCGGAATCAAATTATTGTCGATCCGGGGATTGGGTTTGGTAAAACCCCGAAACAGAATATGGAAGTCTTAAGCCGGTTGGATGAACTTAAATCGTTAGGGTGTCCTCTTCTTCTGGGTGTATCCCGCAAATCTGTGATTGGCAAGACTCTGAACCTTCCGGTGGACCAAAGACTGGAACCGACGATTGCCCTGGGGACACTTGGAATTGCTGCAGGCGCAGATATCCTGCGTGTGCATGACGTCCCCGAGAATAAAAAAGCTGCGCTGATGGCTGACTTGATTATACGCCGGCAAAGAGGAGAAGATTATGAAGGAAAATGATGTCATCCGCCTGCGAGGGATAGAGCTTTATGCTTACCATGGTGTAATGGAGGAGGAACGGATTCTTGGTCAAAGATTTGTTATTGACGTGGACATCTTCTTGAAGAAGCCGGTTAACATGCAGGACAGTTTAGCTGAGACGGTGAATTATGCCGAAGTCTATCAAGTGGTCAGGCATTGTGTCGTTGATCAGCGTTATCAGCTGATTGAAACACTTGCCGAAAAAATAGCCTTGGAAATTACAAATGGATTTTCCTGTTCAGGTGTCCGGGTAGAGGTACATAAGCCAAATGCCCCGGTTCCCGGAATTCTTAAGGATATATCGGTAGAGATCATACGGGAGAAAAAAGATGAGAGCATTCTTAAGTTTGGGGAGCAATGAAGGAGACCGCAAGGAATATTTGGAGCGGGCACTCGATATGTTGATGAACACTCCAGGAATCATGGTTAAGCGTATTTCCAGCCTCTATGATACTGAACCCTGGGGCAATGTCGACCAGTCACCTTTCCTGAATATGGTCATTGGCATTGAAACGGAGCTGGATCCTTATGAACTGCTTGAAGTCTGCCAGCAAATTGAAACATCACTAGGAAGAAAACGACTGATTCATTGGGGGCCCCGCACGATTGATATCGATATTCTTTCCTACCAGGATTATGTGATCCAGACTGAAAAACTGACAATTCCGCATCCCTTCATGGAACAAAGAGAGTTTGTACTGGCTCCGCTAAGAGAAATAGCACCGGACTATATTCTGCAGTCAGGAAGAGTAATCGGAACGGTTCAAGGCGAAGGACTTGTCAAAAAATGTACGAAACTATAGATATTTTTCTTTATCATTTTTCTAATTTATCATATACTGAAGTATAAGCTGCAGATGATATCCACAATTGGAATTGTACCGCGGCAGCTCTGCTGTTTTTTAAGACAGATTGGATCGTGCATCAACCGCTTGGATTATTACTACTGGGACGGTGAAGGCAGGGTAATTGTTGAATTCGTTTATAACAATACACCTTCACCATGTGAGGTGTATTTTTGTTGTCAGCAAATACGATAAAATTTGGAATCATTGGAACTGGCGTGGTCGGGACATCTCTGGCGATTCTGTTAGAAAAGGCAGGGCTGCGGTGTGTCGGAGTCCATACCCGGAGCAAAAAGTCATATGAGTATTTTTGTAGATACTTGCCAAAAGAGCAACTCGGATTAAAACAGCTTGTGATGGAGTCGGATCTGGTTTTTATTACGACTCAGGATTGCTACATTGAAGAAACGGCAGCCAGACTTTCTCAGGAAAGGGACATTAAACCAGGTCAAATCTGGATTCACTGCTCAGGGTCTTTGCCTTCGGGGGTCATGTGTCAGAATCCTATGCTGCCTGTCGCCTACCTGTCTCTGCATCCGCTGCAGGCCTTTGCAAATATTGATACCGCGGTTTCTGTCATGAAGGGAACCTATTTTGGCATCGAGGGCAGCAGCCCGGAGGCTGAGAATCAGGGAGAAAACCTGGTTGCTTTATTAGCTGGAATCCCGCTTAAAATTAATCCCTCGAAAAAAAGTCTCTATCATGCCGGAGCGGTTGTCGTCTCAAACTATCTTGTTTCGCTGGTCCTGTTGGCAGTCAAACTATTTGAGCAGGCCGGAATAGAGCGTAAAGAGGCCCTGGCTGCCTTACTTCCACTGTTAGCCGGATCCTGTCGGAATATCGGCAAACTGGGACTTCCTGGGGCGCTTACGGGGCCAATCGCTAGGGGAGATGCCCAAGTTGTCGCAAGACATCTTGAAAGCATGCCTGAAGAAATTAGGACAGTCTATAGAGAGCTTGGAAAGCTGGCTTTGGAATTGGGATTAGAAAAAAAACTGTTGAATAGGGCATCCTATCGCCCGGAAGATTTAAACGCCCTGGAAGAACTTTTGAAAGACTTAGGGGAGGAAACAAAGCAATGATTATAGCCGGAAAAATAGCTGAAACAAGAGAAAAAATAGCATCAGCCAAACAGCAGGGAAAAACTGTTGTTCTTGTACCTACGATGGGCTTCTTGCATGAGGGCCATCTGTCCATGGTCAAGATAGCCAGAAATCAGGATCCAAATCACAAAAGAACCTATATTGTGATGAGTATATTCGTGAATCCATTACAGTTTGGCCCGAATGAGGATTACGAGAAATATCCGCGTGATCTTGCCAGGGATTCAGGACTCGCCGAACAGGCAGGCGTGGACCTGTTGTTTGCTCCTTCGGTCACGGAAATGTATCCGGACGGAAAAAGCCTTACGGCAGTTCAGGTATCCCAGATCACTGAGGTTCTCTGCGGAGCCAGCCGTCCCGGGCACTTTGAGGGAGTAGCAACTGTCGTGACAAAACTTTTTAATATTATTCAGCCTGATCAAGCCTATTTTGGCTTAAAAGATTACCAGCAGGTTGCTGCCATCAAACAAATGACAAAAGATTTAAATAGCCCTGTCAAAATTGTGGCCTTCCCGACAGTTCGAGAAAGCGATGGACTTGCCAAGAGCTCCAGAAATGCTTATTTGAGCAGCGAAGACCGGCAGCAAGCCTCAGTGCTGTTCCGTTCATTGCAGGAAGCTGCGGCATTAATCTCTGAGGGTGAGACCTGCGCTGAAGTCGTCAGAGAAAAGATCAGACAGAGAATAAGCAGTGAATCAAACGGGAAAATTGATTATGTAGAAATCAGGGAAGCGGACGATCTTGCAGATGTCGATAGTATTGACAGTTCTGTTGTGATTGCTCTTGCCGTTCGTTTTGGGACAACGCGCTTGATTGATAATATTGTCGTGGAGGTGTGAGAAAAATGTTCAGAAATATGATGAAATCAAAGATTCATAAAGCCAGAGTTACTGAGGCCAACCTGAATTATGTGGGAAGCATAACGATAGACCGCAGTCTGATGGAACAGGCTGATATTTTGGAAAACGAGAAAGTTCAGGTTGTTAATCTAAATAATGGAGCCAGGCTGGAGACGTATGTGATCCCAGGAGAAGCGAATTCCGGAATGATCTGTCTAAACGGAGCAGCAGCCAGGCTGGTTCAGGTCGGGGATCAGGTAATTATTATTTCCTATGGGCTGTTTTCCGATGAGGAAAGCAAAGGATATACTCCAAAAGTTGTTTTTGTCGATGAAAAAAACCAGTCGGTTAGGATTGACGGGGTTGAAGTGCACGGCGTACAGGCTTGACACATGATATGTCGAAGAATAGAATTAGAAAAAGGTCTATGAGCGAAAGGAGAGGCTGATAAATGGATAATGGTGAAGGCAAAGATCAGCTGATCAATGACATAAATGCTCTGCGCAAGCAAAGAAAAGCAGTAATTCTTGCCCATTATTACCAGCCAGGGGACATTCAGGATATTGCGGATTTTGTCGGAGATTCACTTCAGCTTGCTCAGCAGGCTGCCTGGACAGATGCCGCTGTCATTGTATTTTGCGGAGTTCATTTTATGGCCGAAAGTGCGGCAATCCTATCCCCGGAGAAAATTGTCCTGCTACCGGACACTTCAGCAGGCTGCCCGATGGCAGATATGGTCGAAGCAGACCGGCTTAGAGAGGCAAAGACCAAACTGCCTGGCGTTAAAGTGGTCTGTTATGTTAACTCATCCGCAGAGGTGAAAGCCGAAAGCGATATTTGTTGCACATCATCCAATGCTGAGAAAATTATTCAATCTCTTGAAAACGAGGAGATCCTTTTCGTGCCTGACGGCAACCTCGGCGGATATGTTGCAGCCAAAGCGAATAGAAAGATTAACTTGTGGCCTGGTTTTTGTCCGACGCATCACAGGCTTGCCAGGGAAGATATCTTAAAGGCGAGGGAGGAACATCAAGGAGCAAAAGTTCTGGTTCATCCTGAATGCCGCGAGGAAGTCTGGCGGGAAGCCGATTATGTCGGCTCTACTGCCGGAATTATAAAGTATGCAGAAAATTCGACGGACAGCGAATTTATTATTGGAACGGAATGTGGTATTTTGCATGAACTTGCTAAACGCTGTCCCGGGAAACAATTTTATATGGCTTCAGCACATATGATCTGCCCGAATATGAAAAAGATCAGCTTGCAAAAGGTCAAGGATGCCCTTTCAAACATGGCGCCGGTCGTTACTGTGTCAAAAGAAATCAGAGAGAAGGCGGTCTGCGCGCTGGAAAGAATGCTGGCCGTCCAATAATGAACATATAACATCGAGGATGAGTAAGAGATATGAATGAGAATGACTATCTGATTCCCTGGGACAAGGATAAGCTTGAGATCTTTCGGACAGAAGTGCTTATTCTCGGAAGCGGAATTGCTGGATTGTTTGCGGCAATCAAACTTAGTCCCAAATATGAAGTAACCGTCCTGACAAAGAAAGATGTAATGGCAAGCAACACTGAGCATGCTCAGGGAGGTATTGCCGTTGCCCTCAATGAGGACGACTCTCCCGAATTTCACTATGGCGATACCATTAAAGCCGGAGCAGGGCTGTGCAACCTGAAAGCAGTCAAGATCCTGGCTGAGAAAGGACCGGAATGTGTCAGTAAGCTGATTGATTTTGGCACCAAATTTGATGAAAGCAATAATAAACTGGATTTTACGCGAGAAGGTGCTCACAGCAGAAGCAGGGTACTACACGCTCACGGTGATGCCACCGGCGGAGAAATAGAACGTGCCCTGGTAGAAGTTGTGCATTCCAGCCCGATTACCGTTAAAGAAAACTATTATTTAATTGATTTTGTCAAAAATAGTAAAGCAGAGGTCTGCGGAGCTCTGGTACTTAACAATATGACCTTGGCAATGGAAATATGGCTGGCCAGAGCCGTTATCCTGGCTACGGGCGGTGCAGGTCAGATGTATAAGCATACAACCAATCCTGCGGTTGCGACAGGAGACGGGGTAGCTGCTGCTTATCGGGCAGGAGCCGAACTTATGGATATGGAATTTATTCAATTCCATCCTACGGCCCTACTGCTGCCGGGAGCACCCAATTTTTTAATTTCCGAGGCAGCCAGAGGAGAGGGAGCCGTACTGATAAACTCGCACGGAGAACGTTTTATGGAGGGTGTTCCTGGTAAAGAGCTTGCTCCGAGGGATGTTGTATCAAGGGAGATCTGGAAGCAGATGCAGACAGGACAGGTCTATCTCGATTTCAGTCCGATGGGACACTCAAAAGTCGAACAAAGGTTTCCGGGAATTTATAAAACCTGTCTGAATTATGGCGTTGATATTTCTACAGATCCTGTACCGGTTGGGCCTGCTGCACATTACTTAATGGGCGGAGTCCGCATCAATGAGTTTGGTGAAACGAATTTGCCAAATCTTTTTGCTTGCGGTGAATGCGCCTGTAATGGTGTTCATGGTGCCAACAGGCTCGCCAGCAACTCCTTGTTGGACGGATTAGTATTTGCTTCAACCATTTCTGATACAATCAATCAGAAGATTGGTGAAATGCCCAAACCAGAAGATGTTTTGCCGTATGAAGGCTGCCCCGGTGAATGTGATGTCCGGGATTCCGCTGCAGACCCGGCTGCTCTGAAAGAAGAACTGCAGAATATTTTATGGGATAAAGTCGGAATCATTCGGGATGAAGAACATTTGCGGCAGGCCCAGGAGGAATTAAATCAATTGATGGAACGGTTTAACCCCCATTCTGACGTGCCGGAACTTGAGCTTGGCAATATGCTTGCGATTGGAATGGTGATTATCAAGGCTGCTTTGGCACGTGAAGAAAGCAGAGGGGGTCATTTCCGACGGGATTTCCCGAATGCAGAGGAATACTGGCAAAAGCATTCTGTCTATATGAAGGGGGATCATCATGTTCGCTACATTTCAATATGAAGAATTGATTGAACAAGCATTAAAAGAAGATATTGGTACCGGAGATCTCAGTACGCTGATCTTTCCTGAAGGTTACCAGAGCGAAGCCAGAATCTATGCCAAAGCGCATGGGATTGTCTGCGGCCTTTTTATTGCTGAGATGACCTTTAAGAAGATAGATCCGTGCCTAGACGTTCAGATGCAGGTTAAAGACGGAGATTGTATCGGACCAGGGACCCTGATTATGAAAATTAATGGTTCGCTGGCAGGGATCCTTCAAGCTGAAAGAACTGTACTTAATTTCATTCAGCATCTTTCAGGGATATCTAGTATTACAAGAAGATTTGTTGAACTTGTATCTGATTTAGGCGTTAAGGTTACAGATACGCGCAAAACGATGCCGGGTATGAGAAACCTGCAGAAATACGCTGTCAGGGTCGGTGGAGGAACGAACCACCGTTTTGGTTTGTATGATGCCGTTATGCTTAAGGATAATCATCTGGACGCAATCGGAAATCTGGCTGAGGCTGTTCAAAAAATCAAAACAAAAGTTGGCCATATGGTTAAAATAGAGGTTGAATGTGAAACGCTAGACCAGGTACGGGAGGCCGTTCTGAGCGGTGTTGACGTGATTATGCTCGATAATATGTCCCTGCAGGATATGAAAACAGCGGTTCAGTATATTAACCACCGGGTTGTCGTAGAGGCGTCCGGAGGAGTTAGGGAAGACACAGTGCGTCAAATTGCCGAGACAGGCGTTGACATTATTTCGGTAGGCAGGCTTACGCATTCGGTCGAAGCGATTGATTTTTCGATGGTTGTTGATGATTTCAAGCCATCTATTCAGAAGCACCTTCATTCTGCTGAAAAGATATAAGCGAGTACTTATCCGGTTCTAAAGGAGACGGTACAATGATTTTGGTCATCGATATTGGGAATACGAATATTGTACTTGGTGTTTACCAAGACAGTGAGCTTATTTATTACTGGAGAATTTCCACGGATAAAAACAATACATCGGACGAATATGCATCGACAATTAAAAATTTATTTAGTTTTCACGATTTGTCTTTCAGCAATATATCCGGGGCTATTATTTCTTCGGTTGTACCGCCTGTGACGCCTGCACTGGAACAGATGATCAAAAAGTATTTCGGTGTAACCCCGATTATTGTTGGCCCGGGCGTGAAGACGGGCATTTCCATTAATATTGATAATCCCAGGGAGCTCGGTGCAGACAGGATTGTCAATGCTGTTGCTGCCTATACCAAGTATGGCGGGCCATTAGTTATTGTCGATTTTGGTACGGCAACAACTTTTTGCGCCGTCAGTGAAAAGGGAGAGTACTTAGGCGGGGCGATTGCACCTGGAATCGGGATTTCCACTGAGGCACTCTACCAAAAAGCTTCAAAATTGCCTAGAGTAGAGATTATTAAGACCAAAAACGTCATCGGCAAAAATACAGTCAACGGTATGCAAGCGGGAATATATCATGGATTTTGCGGACAGATTGACCGTATTGTCGAACTGATGGAAAAAGAACTTGGCGGAAAAATTAAAGTCATTGCAACCGGTGGTCTGGCTGAACTGATTGTCGGGGATTCCAAAATGATTGATCTTATTGATCCTTTTTTGACGTTGGAAGGGCTTTTGTATATTTATGAAAGAAATTTGCGGTAAGTTGTATACATTGAGGTAAAAATGAAATTAGGGAAGTATCATTTGTCAGATAAGCCTGTTTTTATGGCCCCGATGGCAGGGATAACGGATAAGGCCTTCCGGGAAATCATCCGGCTTACAGGAGGCAAATACGTCATAACGGAAATGATCAGCGATAAAGCACTGCTGCATCATAATGCCAAGACATTTAAAATGCTTGATCTTAAAGGAGAAGAAGGACCTCGAATTGTTCAGCTTTTTGGATCCGAGCCTGTCCCCATGGCCAGAGCAGCTGAGATAGCTGAAACATATGGAGCTGATGTTATAGACATTAATATGGGATGTCCGACACCAAAGATTGTGAAAAACGGTGAAGGAGCATCCCTTCTTCGAAACATTCCGTTAGCGATAGAAATTGTCTCCGAAGTTGTAAAGGCTGTGAAGGTTCCTGTTACCGTTAAAATCCGCTTGGGATGGGATCGTTCCAGTATTGTTGCGCTTGAACTGGCGCCAATGTTAGAGCAGGCAGGAGTAAGCATGCTCACAGTTCATGCCCGGACCAGAGAACAATATTATTCCGGCAAGGCTAACTGGGAGTGGATCCGTAAAATTAAAACAAGAATTGGCATACCTGTGATTGGGAATGGGGATATTCTATCTCCGGAAGATGCGCTGAAAATGATCCAGCTTACCGGATGCGACGGAGTCATGATAGCGAGGGGAGCTTTAGGAAATCCGTGGCTAATTGGCAGATCCCAATATTATCTTGATACGGAAACACTTCCACAGGAACCAGGCAACAGAGAAAAACTTAGAATACTTATTCAGCATTTTGAAAAGATCATTGAATATAAAGGTGAAAGAATCGGCGTACAGGAGGTCCGCAAACACGCTTCCTGGTATATTAAGGGTATGAAGAAAGCAGCAGAGTACCGGAACCAGATCATGAAAATCAAAAGTTACCAGGAAATGAAGACACTATTTTTAGGCATTTATTCAATGGAATGCCCGGACCATTAATTGGGCTATCAAAATATTAAGTAAATTTGCTTGACAATAAAATGGAGGTTCCTTATAATTACGAGTATTAAAAAGCTAGGAAGAGATTTACAGTGTATATTTTATTTTACTTGTGTATATAATGTCTCACATAAAAGGATTCAAAGAAAAATTACCTCATGAGGAAAAGAGGGAGGGGTATTTTTTATGCCCGAAAAAGAAGTCATTTTAACACTTGATGGTCTGAAAAAACTGGAAGAAGAACTGGAAATTCTAAAGACGCAAAGAAGAAGAGAAGTTGCTGAAAGGATTAAACAAGCCATTGAGTTTGGAGATATATCCGAAAACTCAGAATATGAAGATGCAAAAAACGAACAGGCTTTTATCGAAGGCAGGATCATTACCCTCGAGAAAATGCTGAGAAATGCCAGAGTCATTGACGACAATGATGAAAAAGATCATGTTGCCGTAGGAAGTACAGTGCTGTTAAAAGATGTTGAATACGGGGACGAAGAGGAGTATACCATCGTCGGCTCGGCAGAGGCAGATCCGGCAGTCAATAAGATTTCCAACGAATCACCGGTTGGCAAAGCTGTTCTTGGACAAATCAAAGGCAGCGTTGTTGAGGTTAATGTTCCGGCAGGGATGCTTCGTTATGAAATTGTAGATATTCGCTAGTTTATTATCTGCTTTCTATCAGAATTTGTTTAATGGTTCATTTCAACAAAATGAAGCTGAATTTTAGCCCGTAATACTGCGTGATGGTGTTACGGGCTGGATAGCGTTTACAGGGTACTAGTTGGATAGCGTTATTTGGTATAATATCGTATTAAACAGATGTTGGGGGAAAAAACGATGGAAAATCTGGATATTAATGAACTAATGCGTATTCGTTTGGACAAGCTGGAGAATCTGAGGGCGAAAGGGATTGAACCCTATGCAGACCATTACGTGAGAACTCATTTATCACAGGACATTATCGAGAATTTTGATGAGCTAGAAGGACAGGATGTCAGCGCAGCCGGAAGAATTATGTCCAAAAGAGATCAAGGGAAAGTTCTTTTCGTGCACATTCAAGACCTTCAGGGGAAAATCCAGATTTATATCCAGGTTGATGCGTTTGGCGAAGAAATGTTTGACACGATAAAGACGTTTGATATTGGTGATATTATCGGCGTCCGCGGCAGCGTTTTTCGTACCAAAAGAGGCGAGATTTCGATAAAGGCTAAGGATATTACATTGCTGTCAAAATCCCTGAGACCGCTGCCAGAAAAATTTCATGGGCTTACCAACGTTGATATTCGTTACCGTCAGCGTTATCTTGATTTGATCATGAATGGAGAAGTAAAGGAAACATTTATCACCAGAAATAAAATTATCAGAACAATGCGTGAGTATTTGGAAGAGAAAGGATTCCTGGAGGTTGAGACGCCTACGCTGCTTCCAATCGCAGGCGGTGCAACTGCAAAGCCTTTCATCACGCATCATAACGCGCTTGATATGCAGTTATACATGAGGATAGCTCTGGAACTTCCGCTTAAAAGGCTGATTGTGGGCGGTTTCGAAAAGGTATTTGAAATTGGCCGTAATTTCCGGAATGAAGGAATTTCGATTAAGCATAACCCTGAATTTACCATGATGGAACTATATCAGGCTTATGCAAATTATGAAGATATTATGAACCTTACAGAGGATATGATCGTTTATATTGTTGAGAAAGTTCTCCATACCCAGGAAATTACTTATCAGGGTGAGAAGATCAATTTTGCGAAGCCCTGGCGCCGCTTGCCAATGCTTGACGCAGTTAAAGAGTATGCCGGAATAGATTTTACCAAAATTGAAACCGATGAAGAAGCCAGAAAAGTTGCCATGGAGAAAGGGCTACAAATTAATGCACTGGAAACCAAGGGCAAAATCATCAATGAGGTTTTTGAAGAATTTGTTGAACCAAAACTTATCCAACCAACTTTTATCATCGGTCATCCTGTAGAAATTTCTCCTCTCGCAAAAAGGAATGCAGTAAATCCTGAGTATACGGACAGGTTTGAGGTATTTATTTATGGTAGAGAGGCAGGAAATGCATTTTCGGAGTTAAATGATCCTATTGATCAGAGAGGAAGATTTGAAAAACAGGTTCTGGAAAGAGAAAAGGGCGATGATGAGGCGCACATGATGGATGAAGACTTTCTTCAAGCGCTTGAATATGGACTTCCGCCCACAGGCGGACTTGGTATTGGGATCGACAGGCTCGTAATGCTTCTGACAGACTCAGCCTCTATCAGGGACGTTATCTTATTCCCTACCATGAAATCCAGAGAAGATTAATAAAAAATGAATATTTAATTAAGAAAATGATTATCCTTTAGATATTCGTAGAATTTTGTAGAAAAAACGAAGCATTCTTGACCTAGTGATGTTTAAACTGGAATAAAGATGCTTGAAAGGTACTGACAACTTTGTTATTATAACTAAGCGCTCGGGACACAACGAGCCAAAAGAATCAAGGTCATTGGTCGCTCCCGGACATTCATGTCCTCCGCGACGAAGACATAGGAAGTTCAAATTCTGATGCCATCCATGGCGAATTTGAACTTAGGAGTATCCATGCTCCGTCATGGTCATTGAAAACTAAACAACAAGAATGAATTAAAATGCTAGACTCGTCAATGAAATTTGGTAAACAAACGAGCTTGAATCAAGCTCCGTAAATAGTTTTTATGGAGAGTTTGATCCTGGCTCAGGACGAACGCTGGCGGCGTGCCTAACACATGCAAGTCGAACGGAGATAGTTAATGAAGCTTGCGATTTAACTGTCTTAGTGGCGAACGGGTGAGTAACGCGTGGGTAACCTGCCCTTAAGACCGGGACAACAGCTGGAAACGGCTGCTAATACCGGATGTATTGTCTGAGAGGCATCTCTTGGAGAAGAAAGCTGGCCTCTGAAAATGCTAG